>Ga0307517_10001286_pt1 | contig 42085 bp, 30 predicted proteins | sample 23_EM_MG_FD_194515 | JGI IMG/M metagenome (GOLD analysis project Ga0307517, IMG submission 194515) | Populus trichocarpa ectomycorrhiza microbial communities from riparian zone in the Pacific Northwest, United States - 23_EM | ecosystem: Host-associated > Plants > Roots > Unclassified | place...
ATTATCCTGAAATAAACAATAAAACACCATAATATATATCTTAGCTGTAGTAATGTAAGCGGTGGACAGGCGGAGCCGAAACACAAACTAAGTAAAAGAATACACGGTAGTGTGTTGAATATACATACGAAATATACAAAGAATTTCAACAAAGGTTCCGCCGGTTGCTGGGACAGTGCGGGGTCATAGCTCAAGAATACGGGACCGTGGACCCATACCAGAACCACCTCCCCCAGCTCACCCACATCTTCAGATCATTATCGTTCCTACAGCTCGCGTTCATCATCCTTTCTACAGCTCACGTTCTTCATTACCCACCCGCCCCCCGGAGTGGACACCCACGCGCCCTCATTGTCACAAGGGGATATATCGGCGGTAACGATCTCCCCGGACAAGGGCAGCGAAAACCCTCACCAAAGCCTCCATTAGTGGAACTTGATTATGGGGGAACAAACAAGGGCACGCGTTGTGTTTCCTTTTGGCACTCTTCTTTTTGGGTTTCCTTGAATTTCCTTTCTTGTCATCTTTAGTCTCTTCTAATACACTTACTTGGCTTTGGGAAATTGGTATATATTTTTTAATATTTAATATTTAATTTCATTTTACTTTTATTTTTTATTTTTTATTACTTCCCTCCTTGCTAACCTCCCTCCTATTCGCTTCTGCTACCCGCTGATCGCTAACTTTTAAGGTCTAGAGTCGGATTCTACCACCTCGTAGCAGGATTGATAAACTCCACAGCCCCATTGATGAAGGCTAAGTTCTCCAATCTCCCAGTCCCCTTAGGGCAGGATATTTTAATTCTCCTACCCTATATGACGGATTGTTCAATAATAACTGATTGTCAGCATGGATTGAACTCCTGCGCTCCCGCTGATTGCGACAGGGGTATTAACCACTGCGCAAGCTAGGCATTTCATGATAATATTATGTCAACTTGGGAACTAATATTTATCCTACATACTGGAAGCACGATTTTGAGATTTTAATGGGTGGGTAGTGTGTCTCTTCCCGAGTTGTTGGTAGACTTCAACGGAGGTGTTTCTTACTCCTTAGGTGTTTGATGACGGATTCTCCGTAGTTTAAAACGGAATCAGTGAGGTCTGTTTAATTCAACACCAGTTTTGACACATGTTCCGAAGCATTCCCAAAGTCCACCCAACCATCTTTCGTCACTCAGAAGCTTGCACATGTCTGCAGTTCGGCCAAGCGAGCTCCCGTAAAGCCCGCGCCAGCCCGCGCCAGCCCGGTTAGCCCCAAAATCCTGACTGGGTTGGCCGTTTATGAACACCAATTCGAAGCTGTGACAATTGAAAGACACTTCCCAACCTCAACCTCATTTTCAGCACCCATATGCTTCTCCATTACACAAATCGATGTGGCCTATACGCAGACTTCTACTTTCTCCCTTAATGGTGCTCATCAAACTCTATTGTAGAAAGCCCGGATGACCGAACCCATGCGAGGGGATTGGCGCTGCCCCTGCTGACAAGGTGTAGTAGAACTTTCCATGTTTCTGTTTTTTCCAAAATTGATGTTTAATATGTCAGTTTTTGAAGTGGTTTCCCCCACCCCCCCTCCCCCGCCCAAAATGGGGAATTTTGCAGGTCTTAACGCGGAGTTCAATTATTTAAGCTCTTAAGAAATATTCTGAATTCCGGAATTTTATAACGCGTTCGGCCATAGAACGATGAAACTTTCGCATCTCGTCCGCTCTGTGGTAAACGGCTATCGTATCGCTCCGTTAGTACTACAGTGGGTGCCTATGTGGGAACCCCCAGTGTTGCTAGCAGTCCAGTCCGGCTGTCTTTGAGGTAGGCCGGGACGGTTGACGGCTCATAGTCCGTCTTTTTGGCGACGCGAGGACGGACTATCCCCTGGAAGGTGAGGGCTGGACAGATCGTAGGGGACTATAGTCTTATGGCTTGAGCCTCCGGTACTAGCCCAAATTGAAATCATGCTCCTCGGAACGCATCATTATAAAGTCATAAGATATCACTCGTGTTTCCCCCCATCGCCCCTTTTGTCTGAAGTGGTTGTTCAAGGAAATGGAGCCGCTATTGAGATTGTTGGAAACTGTAGTTATGGGTGCGCTCTCCTCTCATCTGTTGCTGTAGTTACGAGTGACACCTCGTGACCACTTACGTCACCCCCCCCTGTTTCTTATAAATTGAGGGTCACGATGGATTGTATAATAGAAGTATGAGAGGAAAAGAACCAAAAAATGGTATGAGGGGCAGAAACTTATTCGCTGGCTTGACTTCTACATCTGTGCGTGAACATGGCCCTTAAGTACCAAAAACTAATACTACACGCCCATGAGTAGTCCCTATACCCTCAGACCATTTCCATCAGATATCGTATGATCTGGCTACCCCTCAGTTCCGCCTCTTCTTCTCACCGCAACTTCCCCTCTTTTGTTCACCGCAACTACCCCTCTTTTGTTCACCGCAACTACCCCGCTTCTCGCAGCTTTCACCGAATACCAGACGCTCATCGGTCATGCTTCCGGTATACTTCTAGCATGTTCTAATAGGGATGCACTGACAGGGATGTGGGCGTAGGAGGTGCCGGTGATTCACAATACTGTTCTCTCTTAAATCCTCGCTTCTCTTTTTTCTTTCTCTTTCTCCTTTCTCTTCTTTCTCTCTCAACAGTCTTCTTGTTCAATAAGTATAAACAAGTCTTTTGCTTTCTCCGGTGACCACTTTGCCTTTGAACCTGAGGAACTACTCGCTTGCCCTCTTCTGCACCCGATAGTTCTCAACAGAGATGGTTGGTATTGGTATGGGAATGGCGGTGGGAGTAATCCTGATGTCTGGAATGGAGGAATGGGAGGTATCTGTGACGTGGACGAGCATGAGAGCCAGTATGAAATGTTAGAATACTACATATCGGGAGGCTGTGCTGGACTAGGAAACTTGTATATATTGACCGCTGTTGTTATGATCGGCGATGGTAATATAAGACGCTATAAGGGTTTACTTCGGATTTCAGTCCACCACCGTCACCCATCATCACCTGACGTCACTCACAGCCCCAGGGTGGCCACCACAGTCCCCTGCCGTCCTGCGCTTTGACCTTGGACGCACTACAGATAGCTGTTCCGTTTCGTACCGGGATCTTTGTAGTCCTCCTGTCGGGCCCCACCGGCCTCGGGACGGTTGGGAATACTGATTACATTGACATAGGTAGGACGGGGGCCAACGAACCAGAAGATCAACAAACAAACCAAACAAAATCGAAGCTGAAGAAAATCACTCTTCGTGGAGGGCCCGCTAAGCCCCCTATCCGTTGACCCCCCACCCGGTGTTTTGCATTCAAATAAAGATTTTCTCAATTGAAACTCATTATTTTCATAGATTATTCAGGATACTTACTGGGTCCTCGCTCTGGCCCACACCCATGGCTCTCCTAGAATATCATTAAATGTCCTATATTGATTGGCATCATCGCTGCATTTATCCCAGTCAGATCACAGGGCGTGCCTTTACCATTTTCCTTTTTTTTATAGCACATGGCCGGCACACACAACCTTACTATACAGACTAGTCTAGGAGTAGTCCCGACCTGACAGGATTACTTGATCTAGTGGGGTTTAGTGGTTGGTATTGACCGAGACTGACCAAGCGGTCTTGCCTCCAAGAGTTGACCAGTCGGGCTAATCGGGACCCTGGAAACAATAACTGCCTGGATGCACTGCCTCTACTGCAATACCAGTGCTAAAGAGGGGCAGCATCCGGCGATTCCCTCACAGTCGCTGTCAAAGGTCTGAGGGGCCAAACTCCGCATATCGCTTACTGTTGAGGGATGTTGGAGATTGACGATTTCAGGCTGCTCACCATATACACACTTTCGTTCCTGCATAAGGCGAAACGCATCTACGATATTGTTAACCAGATGGTTGCTTCGGCAGCGTACCACTGTTAGCTTCTTACGATCCAATGCCACCACCATGCATACTTGATGCGACACCATCAAACACCGATCGACTGACAATAAAACCCGAACACAGTCAATAGCCGAACATCTACCGTGCCCTCGGCCATGAACTCGATCCGGGGCATATGGCATAACTGTACCCTCGGCCAAGGATCTCTTACCTCGGAAGTGTTTTGGCAAAGTGAAACAGAAAGACGACCTAGAGATGGAAAGTGGGAGAAGAATCTGGCATGCGCAGGAAGTGTGCCGGGAAAGAAGGTTTTCTGTTGATAAGGATATAAGGCTGCCTGTTCTCTCCTTTGTTCGTTTGTAGTTCATCTCACTCATCGCATCTTGCTCTCACGGTTCTACGGTCATCACTTGTCTTGTCAAAGTCATTCGTTCTTGCACACGATATTTTTACTCTTTGTTTTTCGCTGATATCTTTTCCCTATTATCGTTGTTCGTATCAATAAAAGTTTTGTGTTGCTCGGTAACTTAGGATTGAATCCACTGCGCCCAGCACCCCTATAATTGTTCAAAAATTGTCACAATAAACAAGCTCGTCACAATGATCGCGAGTCTTGAATGAGCAATCCCCCTATTGATACCTGTCACCAAGGCTGATTTGCGCAAACCCTCCACTGGTATTCAAACCCAGCTTGGGGTTGAGGTTTTTCGTGTGTTTATATAAGCAAGGGCTACCCGTTCGGCAGTTCGGCTAACAGCGTGTTTAATTTTCCCAGTTATGATACTATTTAGCCACCTACCCACTCCTTCATGGATGCTTCCTTCACCAGCATGAAAACCACCAGCCCAAAAATCACCTGCCGCATCGCTTCAAACATTCCTTCCTATCATAGCTCCATAATGCACGCCGGACAGGGATAGCGATAGTAAGGTTTAGTTTTTGTTATGAGGTGTGGCAGTGCGGACATTTCTTCGTTGTAAAACGATCTTTACTGCCACCGAATTCCGTTGTCCACCGCCCACAAGAGTGGCCTTTAGTCATATTGGGTGTCTGCCTGGTCGAGAATGAGGTCTTTTTGTGCGAAAAGTATGTTTACAACCTCCTGTTTGCTGTTGATATCCGCCCATTGGAGTGGTGTCCAGCCATATTTGGTGTCAGCTTGGCCGGGATTGACGTCGTCTCGTTCCAAAGAAATCTTCACTACCTCCAGATGCCCGTACCCAGCCGCCCACGAGAGTGGTGCCGGGCCCATTCAGTGTCTGCCTAGTCGGGATTGACGTCCTCTCGTTCCAAAAGCATCTTCACTACCCCGAAATTCCCGTTCTCAACCGCCAACGAGAGCAGCATGTGCCTATTTTCGGTGATGGCCTGGCTGGGATCAGTGTTCCCAACGGGCCAGGCCGGCCAGGCTTCGGTAAAGCCGGGCCCGGCCTGTCGAAATTCTCTCAGATCTAGCCTAGCCCGAGCCTGCAGGCCTGGTTAAGCCTGAGCCTGGCCTGGCCGGGCCCGCCTATAGGCCATATAGGCTTTTTCTCGGCGGCCTATACGGCTTCGGCCGACCCACTCATAGTGAGCGGCTGCTCTGTGTCAACAGCAAAGTTCACGGTAAATGTTTCCCAATTACGGAACATGATTAAAAATAAAGTAACAGTTTCGCTTATTAGCAAAAAAAATACAAAAAAATACTAGAGGTAGTGAATTAATTAACTCGTTTTGTGATTAATTAAGAAGTATCATAATAGCCGAAGGTAAAGGAGGAAAAAAAATCACAGGCGATAAACTCGGAAGAGGGGTGGGGGGTAGGGGGGTTGAATACCCTTAACGCAATCTGTTCTCAACGCTAATCTCCGGGCCTATAGGCGCCTATCAGGCCTGATAGGCTTTCGTAGGCCGATAGAATTCGGCCTATATGGGCCTAGGCTGTCTTCCGGAGCGGCCTGCCTTAGCCCGGCCTACGGCCTATAGGCCGGCCTACCATCGGCCTGGCCCGTTGGGAACACTGGAGTGGCGTCCGGCCCCATTCGGTGTCTGCCTGGTCGGGATTAACGTCCTCTCGTTCCAAAAGCATCTTCACTACCTCCGAACACCCGTTCTCAGCGGCCCACGAGAGTGGGGTCTGGCCATACAAAGTGTCTGCCTGGTTGGGATTGACGTCCCCTCGTTCCAAAAGCATCTTCACTACCTCTGAATGCCTGTTCTTAGCCGCACACGAGAGTGGGGTCTGGCCATACAAAGTGTCTGCCTGGTTGGGATTGACGTCCCCTCGTTCCAAAAGCATCTTCACTACCTCCGAACACCCGTTCTCAGCGGCCCACGAGAGTAGGGTCTGGCCATACAAAGTGTCTGCCTGGTTGGGATTGACGTCCCCTCGTTCCAAAAGCATCTTCACTACCTCTGAATGCCCGTTCTCAGCCGCCCACGAGAGTGGCGTCCGGCCCCATTCGGTGTCTGCCTGGTCGGGATTGACTTCCCCTCGTTCCAAAAGGAGCTTCACTATCTCGGAATGCCCGTTCTCAGCCGCCCAAGAGAGTGGCGTCCAGCCATAGTTGGGGTCTGCCTGGCTGGGATTGACGTCTCCTCGTTCCAAAAGCATCTTCACTACCTCTGAATGCCCGCTGTCAGCCGCCCACAAGAGTGGTGTCCGGCCAGATTCGTTGTCTCTTTGGTTGGGATTGACGTCCTCCCGTTCCAAAAACATCTTCACTACCCCCACATGCCCGTTCCCAGCCGCCCATGAGAGTGGGGTCCGGCCATATTTGGTGTCTGCATGATCGGGATTGAGGTCCCTTCGTTCCAAAAGCATCTTTACAACCCCCTCGCCCCCCTTCTCAGCCGCCCACGAGAGCAGCGTGTGGCCATTTTCGGTGGCTGCCTGGTTGGGATTGACGTCCCCTCGTTCCAAAAGCATCCCCACTACCGCCAAATGACTGTTCCGAGCCGCCCACAAGAGTGGTGTTTCGCCATACTTGGCGTCTGACCAGTCGGGATTGACGCCCCCTCGTTCCAGAAGCATCTTTACTACCCCCAAATGACCGTTCTCGGCCGCCCACGAGAGCGGCGTTTGTCTATATTCGGTGTCCGCCCGCTCAGGATTGATGTCCTCTCGTTCCAAAAGCATCTTTACTACCCCTGAATGCCCGTTCCGGGCCGCCCATAAGAGTGGGGTCCGGCCATATTCGGTGTCTGCCTGGTCGGGAATGACGTCCTCTCGTTTCAACAGCATATTGACTACCCCCTCCTGCCCTCTTCCCGCTGCCCATGTGAGAGCCGTGCTCCCCATACAATCGGCTGCATTGATGTCCCATTCCTTCATATCCAATACCGCTTCAGCTATCTCCACAATCCCTAGGAATGCTACTCCGTGGGGTCCTGTAAATCCCACCGGCCCTGCCATCCCGCGGTAATATGGTTCCTCGAAAATCTTATGATAATAGTGTAACAACAGTAGTTGGGCAGATATATGCTGATCAAATCTATCGAGGAGCCTTAGCGCAAGTATTTTTATATCTCCTGACATCTCCCTTCTTACATGCCCCCCCCAATGAATTGAAGCATATTCCAGAAAAGGCATTGTTGTGGGGGCCGAGCGAAGAGTTGGCGAAAGATCCCAGACAGATCCAAAATTGAGGTATGTCAAGCAAACCTCCGCCATTTCTAAGTGAGGACTATGGAATAGGCTTGGATCACTAGACAGATACTCCTGAAGAGTAAAGTGCACTAGTCGGATAGTGGACGAGGATGCCTCAACTGTGACAAGACCAAGACAAGCTGCTACAAGTGTCCGTAACGCAGGAAGGTTTTCCGGATCCAGATCCTCAGATCCTATCTCCACTCCCAAGGCATGACAGAGCTCCTCGCCTCGTAACGGCCGTTCCGAATGCAACACCCACATCAGGACCTTCAGTCCGAGTACCGATTTATATCCTCCCTGAGCCTTGAGTCGTGATAGGGTTGCCGTATAGGCCTCGCTCAGCCCATTGCCTTGTGCCATTTCTTCCAGTTTCTTTCTTCTCTGACGAATTGTGACCTCTCCCAAAATAGCGTCGATGTTTAACGCTACCAGCAGGAATCTACACACACTCGTTGGCAAACGTACATAAATGATGGGGTGGGGTGCCGAATGCTCCTACTCACATATCAGATATCTTCTCTTGAATAACCTTCATAATATCCGCCCGTAAGTCCCTGTTCATCGCCTCTGGCTCGGCGTCCCTATTCAGCCTCATCTCCACATAATTCCGGATATCTCCCGGGCTGGGGCTGACGGGTACTAAGGCCGCCTTGGGGAAATATCTTTGAACATCTCCCCAGACGTGGGGCCTCCCTGTGAGGAATAATCTCGTCCTGGGGCACCCCCGAACAATATCCGCCAGTGACTCGAGGAGCTCAGGCAGATACTTCGATAAACATTCGTCCAAGGCATCGAGACAGATGAAAACATGGGGTAGCGAAGCAATCTCGATTTTCAACATTCCCATCAAATCCACAAGCCGCGGCCCCCTACCACCGAATTCCCTTTGCCCTTTTTGAAACGCCTCCCGTAGATAATCGGGGATGTTTCCTCGTCCTACTAGCTGCTTCAGAAGAGCTCCCATGACGTTGGCGATTGTTTGCTCTTTCTGTAAAAGGAAGTCGCAGTACAAGCCTGCAACGGCAATATCTTCCTTCCCCGCCTGGTCGCACAAGCTGTCGATAACTAGGGAACTAGTGTTTCTAGTCATCAGTGGTATTCGCTTCTTCCAAAGAATCCTACTACCTACCTCAGGTATGTCTTGCCCACCCCCGGATTCCCGGAGCAAAACAAGACCTCCTTACTAGCTCCATCCTCACTACGCCTCCACTCTTCAAAATCCCTCGTTTCCAAAACCCACTCCCCAACACAGTCAAACCGGTCGGTGCGCACGTCCTTATGTCTGTTATTTGGCTCCAATGGAGAGAGCCAACGCAAGATCCGCGCATCCTCGTCGGACTTACAGCAGGTGTTGTTGAAACTACCGATTATGTTGTTGCAGTTAGAGTTGCCGTCACCAAAGCTAATCGATTGCATAAGCGATGTTTGGGCCATGATATCATATGCGTTGGTTGCGCAGAAGCAGTATACCGGTTTGTAGAGGTATCAGGGGGTTTATAGATATTCCGTGAACAGAGCTGAAGAAAGTGGGGCGATGAGGCTTGGTGTAACACGATCGCTATAGTCACCTCTCCTCGGCCAATGGAATGACGGATAGGAAATAAGTCTCACAAACTTAGCCGCCCACTCATCTCCAATAGCGCCCGGCAAGAAATGTGTCCCTCCTTCCCTATGATATGGGCACGATCTATGGGTAAGTTAGGAGCGCAGGCCAGAGTGCGGTGGGAAACGGACGCCCTAATTACATTCCCCTCCCTACCGTAACAGAACTACAGTGCCCACCCTAACTCCTACCCGCAAATACCGGTACCACACTCCCGAATAATAGGACCCGTTTCAAAAAATAAAAATATAAAAATAAAAATAAAAATTAATAAAAGAAACAAAACCCTACGAACCAACGGAAAAAACAGATGGAACTACCATCTTAAAATCAGGCCCTAAAACTATTGCCCATTGAACACCGTGAGATCGCGCGCAGGGAAGTCGGCACCTCTCCCGGTGGCATCTAATAAACGAGAGAAGTTGATGGATCAGGGTTCATGTTTTTTACCCAGAGAGTGGAGCTGGGTAATTTCCCGAAGTACCCTCGCTACAGGTATCTGGCAAGAAGTATCCGAACATAAGACACCCGGGGTGCTATCCCTTGGGGTATCTGAAACAGTCAAATTCGTAGCCAGGCACACTAAGAATTATGATTTGCTGAGAATATTTAACTTGGCAATAGTGCTGAGTCATTTGGGTTGCGAAAAGGCTGAAAATCGTATCTTCTGACCAAGTCTGGCACTCTGGGGCTGAATCTGGCCTTAGCGTGTTGGCTACGAATTTGACTGTTTCAGATACCCCAAGGGATACCGTATATACTAAATCTCGCCAGTTGCCTGTGCCAGGATGACCCCTGTGTTCGGATACTTGTTGCCTGATACTTGTACAATTCTACCAGGGGCGGTGTAGGGTTGGGATTTGCATCGTCCGGTCCGACGCTTTATTTCGATTATTCCCCTTCAAAGGTGCGGAATATCGCATCACCTGGGTTTATTCGCCTGCAGCTAGTACTGTATGTTGAAATAAGTTAGGGGCTGAAGCAAACCATTCAATACAGTCAGGAAGAGTCCAAAATAACCCCTGTTTTAGCCATCAAGGGTTAAGCGAAGGCGTTTTTTTGCGAATTTGAGACATATTACAAAGAAAACTCTTATTTCAACGTACCCCTGGCGGGAGAAAAAAAACAGGTAATGCGGTAGGTCCAGTGGGAATAATAACTTTGTTAGGGGGTCTCCCGGAGGGTTAGTGGTCACCTTCGACTTCGGGTTTCGCATCCTGAAATTTTTAAAAGTGCCCACATCTACTCTACATACTGCTACCGATGAAAAAGTGGCTTTTGGTCAAAATTGAATGAATGTTCATAGCCTAACATGCCTATGGGCATACCGAAAATCCCGCGCAACGAAAAATCCCGCGAGTGTGGGAAATAACTTAAGAATAGCAGCCACGTACGGAAGTTTTGACTGCCATTTGTTGTGCAGATGTCGCTATATTTTTCGATATGCCCTCAAGTACCTTATTCTAAACCCGCTCCGGGGGTTCTGTCGGGAAGAGACATAGTGTGCTTAGGAACTAGAATCAACATTTGCCGTATGTAATTCTGAGTATTGGGTCAGTACTAGAGCATACTTCCTCTGCGTATCTGTGCTCCCGACACGACTTCCGAACCGAGGTAGCCCCCGACTCGAGTTTACGGTACTACCGGATTTCACAAGTATTCGGACGTCTTGGCGCCAAGACATGATCACGTGCGGCTTTCTCCCAAGTCTTGGCGCCAAGGCATCCGGATACTTTTGAAAACCGGTAATAATGCCGGACACTGCCAATCGACACCTGTGTTAATCCGCCTTCGCTTATTAAGAGCCAATAATCTTCCTAATTGGGTTAGGTTATCTCACCCAGTGAAATGATCGACGATATTTATTGCCACATTAGGCATTGTACTGCCGGGGTGTTATCATACCTGATACAGTAATTTTAGGGTGTGTTAATTTGGCACCTCCCCCACCAAAAAATGGAAATCTTAGAACTGCTCTAGCACAGCAGGGGGTTCATATTTCCTTAAACTCCTCTGTAAGTCTTTAGGCAACCATCAAATAAAGACTTTTACAGAACCTTTTGAGCTTTTGAGTTGTTGTTGTTGACTTAGAAGAGTTTGAAGTTGGTCATATTTAGGGTTCGCTAAGGTGTTGATTGGCATTGTCCGGAACCATGTCGTTGGAGTTGCCCCCTCTGGTAAGGTCGGGCATCTGTTTTTATGTTTATTTTTTTGCTGTGCTTCGCACCCTTGCCAAAGCAGGGAATTCTCATTCAAGCAAATACGGTAACTCATTGCGCTAGAGTGCTTTCGCAGAAGTTTGCGCTAAGATCAAACTTGCCTGGTTTGCATCACCTCCAGGAGCGAACGTTTAAAATACCATGAAAAACAGGGGGGTATGATATGTTTAAAATACCATGAGATACCATGACAGGAGTGAAGTTTCAAGCCACAATTACAAGGGTAGAAAACAATTAACTGGGACAGAAAGGGATATATTTGGGTGGTTAACTTAGAATAACTGTTCCATAACTTCTTGCCGAGCCATGGTACTAGCAATCTTGGCACAAAATTAAATGAAAATCAACCCTTTTTAGGCATCATAACTGTGCCAAGCCCCATCTTTACCACGGGGAAAAATATTAAAAATTAGGCCTCACATGGCCTTATTTTTATATTTTTAATAATTATCCTATGATTTTTATTATTTTATTATTATTTTATTAGGGCCCCTCATCAAAGTATTTAGAGTCCTGAATAATGATTATTTCTGCAAGTGGTCGCATTTGGTGTGGAGGAGATCATAGTTTGCAAACTTCGCCCCTGTCATGGTACCGTATAATCTAGTGAAAGTCGGATTGGCGCTAGCGAGGATTTTCTTGAACCTGTCCAATCACCGCTGCCTATGTGTTTAAGCTGTGGCGAATTTGCCTTCTTCGTGGCCTCCTGTTGGCTCGGTTGCCTTAGTTTCGCATTAGCTCCAATCCGACTTTCACCAGATTATACGGTATACCGGTATCATGGTATTTTAAACAGAGACCCCTGTTTTTCATGGTATTTTAAACGATCGCTCCTCGTCCAGCAGAGACATTACTCAGCTGTCTTGGCATCTTTACATCTTGGCAGAAACGTTATCAAATAAAGTTAATCAGATCACCGCACACTGCACACTGAGTTCCCTTCTTCTGTGCGATTAGCACACAGTACTCGTACAGTGCCTTCTCTATTTTCTGACCAGACACTTTTTGCCCGCCCGCTACTTGTCGGGCCTAGGTATTGCACTCTCCTATGCGATAACAAGAATGCTTTTTATTCCTCAGTACAAAGTCTATTCACGCCTTACGCACTTTTTTTTACACCGTCAAGAAAGGAATGAGTAAAAAAAAAATCCCCCGAGACCGACGCAAATTGCGAGTGGCATCTCAAATGAGAACAGTCTACTGAAAGAAGAGAAGAAAGAAGAAAGAGAGAAGAGAAGAACCCATGGCGCTCCCCTAAAATGGAATACGATACCAGCAAGAAAATAAACGGAATAACCCTCAAACACAGTAATATGGTAACGTTACGCACAATATCCACCAGTCCTAGGACAAGACAAGTCCCGCCTGCCGTTATCAGCGAAAGGCAAGAAGTGTAGAAGAGAAAAGGATGGGATACTCACGGTTTGGGAGAAACAAGGGAACTTCTCACTGCGATCGTTGAATTGTATACGGATCGAATAACTTGCACCGCAACGAGAAGATGTCTCCCCAAGGCAGAGAAGGTGTATTGCCTCTGCCAGTAAGCCTGTTACATTTTTTCTTTTTATTTATCACTCGGGAGGACTGAAAGAGAGTTTGTTTCACTCTGATTCCCCGCGTTGGTCCAAAGAAGGGAATTCTGGGCGTCTTCGCCTGATGTTCGATCGTTCAAACCCATAGGTTGCTCTTGTCAGCATCCGCAGGAATTCGACTGCAGACAAGCCCTACATTCAATAACCGACCAGTAATAGCTTGACTAATACACGTCAGGATTAAGCAAGGAAACCACCCAAGCGTCCGGGGACTCCGAGAGGAGGGGAACACCTTCTCCTAATCCATACGGAATCCAGAGGAAAATGCAGAAGAGGGGAAAGACGGCAGGTTTAGCGTGTCTCCCCCAGTCTCTTGCAATCAAATTCAGCGCGGGGATATGTACCGGGCCTTCGGTAGAAGTGGGAAGAATTTTCTACTGATCCCGCACAATCCTCTATAGAGACAAAGGTTATGTTCCCTAATTTTCCTGGGCGCACTCGAGTGTCAACCCCGTGGCAAATTACTGGTCAGCCCCGTACTCTCTTCCTACCCATCACTATACGTCACTCGTGTGTTCGGCAGCCGGCGGCTTGCAGCTAACCCGAGTATCCTCGGCTAAACTCGCTTCCTGCACGGTGGGCCACCTCTCAAACAACAAGTGCCCCCGGAGCGGCTTCGGCAGTGGTGTTGAGAGGGGCGCCGAGCCACTGCCAGCGGATCCGCCCCGCTTCGGGCATCGCGTTCCGTGGCCACAATATCTCTAGAGGAACATAAGGTCCGGAGCTCTATATCGATCGAGAACTTCAAGTTGCGTTTCCCGTTCCTTCTTTTTTTTAACCCGGGATCGGTTTTGAATCCACAATCGGAGATGTGTATCTCTGAATATAGTTCCTAACACTCCAAATAACCAGCATCACCAAAACTCTTGCAAGAAGACTACGTCTCACACTAGCCGGTATTGGAGATTTCTAACTCCCTAATCGGAATTCCCATAAAAACTTTCCCGGCTATACAAAGGTTTTGTGGGGGCCTCGAGATATTGTAGGCTCTAGCCGGGGTTGCAACCGGTTACTGTAACGGTGGGGAGCTCCGGACATAATGCTCCCGTATCCCTTGGATATTTCTATATTCCCATTTCTAGCCAATCGGGCGAGGGAAAGTAAGGGGGTGTTTGGCCCACCAATTATAATTTGAAATCGTGATCTGAGACCAGGTCTTGGCAAATTTAACTGCCATTATTATGCCAGTATTCTTCTTTCTTACTTAGATATACTAGTAATAATCTAAGTTATTGTTGCCAAGACCTGATCCTAAATCACGATTTCAAATTATAATTGGTGGGCCTAACACCCCCTAATATAAGTCAAGCCCGGACGCAAAGGAAGACAAACACTGCATAAACGGGTAAACTCTGGAACCGGGGATACAATTTTTGGATAGTAGCGGATGAGCTCCCATTGGAGCGAGTACGTCAGACTTTCGAACTCATATGTTTCTCACTACAATACACTCTTTACGCATAAACAGAGGAAGAAAACAATGATCGAAGGACACCAGCAGATGTCACGGCACGGAACACATGGAATGTATAGGGGTGGAGGATGGTTTAGAGATTGGTAATAATATCCAAGAGAATCCAAGCATCATGCTTTGGTTAATTTGACCTTCTGTTAGCAAGGACTTCACACCTATCTTGAGGGATAGAAAAAGAATGCTAACCCCGATGCTATCACCCTTCTCTTTATCGCCCCAAATGCCCTCCCAGATCGCAAGTTTTTCTGCGATCAATGCTGTGTCCGTGATTCCCATCTCGTTGGCACGCATCATAAATGCGGCAGCCCGTAAGGTCCTTTGTTGTGCTAGCTTCTTCGCTCTAAGCTTGGGCTTTGCTGACTTGGCTGCACTTAGTATATTAGCAGGGTTCGCCCCATCGGAGGTACCACGCAGATGCAGGCGATGGAAAAGGGAGGATATACTGCGTGTCACTATGAGTCTGTGATGCTCAATCTTGTGAAGATTGATCCAAGCAACCTTCTCCTCACCCGTGCGCCCCCAGATCCCGGGATATTTAAGATGTCTCGACAGGTATCTTTGCGGTGTTCTCCCAGCGAAGACCGAAGAGCAATTGGAGACAGGACAGCTGAGTGGAGGTGGAAGCGGATCGACGGTGGTGAGGCCGAAAAGGACTTGGAAGGTTCCCGGGAAGGTTAAATTCCGTCGGAATGCCTCGTTGGTACTCTCGCTACCGCCGAAACCGGCATTGTTGGAGATGTTAACTAAGGCATAAGGCTGGGGCGTGTGCTCGTTGGAACTGTCAGACATCGTTATGAGAGTGAAGATTTGTCGGGCGTAACGGGGGGTACTGGTTAGGGCGGTGGTGGATGGGAGAGGGGAGAGAGGGACGAGTTGACATGGGTGGCAAGGAGGGCAGCTGGGTGAGTTATAACGGCCTGAATGGTCCTGCAAAGCACTCATTGTTAAGAGCGAGGTGGATATGTGAAAGCGTTGAGTTGAGCCATAGGAAGAAAGCAGAAATACACCCGTGCCGCGTTTTTTCATTTTTTCAATCAATCATTACCATCTGGGTCATGGCTTCTCACTCTAGATCTAGACGGGGCAGACCGGTTCCGGTTGGTTGGACAGGATTTGCTGTTTCGCCCTCTGATTGATGCGTGAGACTTGACACAAGACCCGACACTGCAGATTGGCAGCCCAAGCCTGTTCCGGATCCTGCCGCACCTCATCCGTCAGATTACAACCGCACACTCAACAAAACGCTGTCAGAACAAATTCAGAGAAACCAACCTGGCTGTATGCTCTTATACAAACTCAATTTTGCAGAACCAGGCGCTCGCCATTGCCAGCAGTTGTTGTGATAGAGGTTGATATGGTTTATGATGGATGGGGATTTGCGATTCGGAAAGTAATCTCCACTCTCTCCCCCAACAAATCCATCGAGAAAATATGACTCTGGTGCATAGCTAATTTCAGTGCAAATGGGCGAGGATAACCCTGTAGAGTAGGCATGAGGGACCTGGATTCCCGTGATTGGACCAGAGCCAACCCGGATTAAAGCGACTTGACGGCATGATTGAATTTTCTCAGCCTCAGCGCTCGCAATTTGCCGCAGGTAGCCGGCCTATCGGTCGGGGTATTCGAATCCTGTAAAGTAAGAGCCTTCGAAGTAGTCTTCCTTTCGTGGCTCGCAATGTGAGGAGTGTCCTTTTTTGTACTCCGTGCAAATGTGATAGATCGATCTTTCAACTTCCCGGTCGCAACACAACCTATTTTTTCTACCTGGTGAGGGAACGAAAGTGGGTGAAAGGGAATGAAAGGGAATCAAATTCACTATTAGAAAAAGACTAAGACGGTGAACTACATCAATGAGTATATTCATATATTAGCCCTATTGCAGTGCTCAAGCGCAGTATCACTCGTGCCGTGTGGCATGCGAGTACCGGTACTCATGCCTCCCACGAACGAACATCAGGAAAGAATTGTGAGGATACAGGGATTAGAGGGAATATATAACAATACAGTGGTGCTAATCTGAGGCCCTGGCAAGCCCAAGATCCCTGTTCTAAGGTACTTCTTACTTGATAGGAGCTTTTGGCACTTTGAAACTCACCTCTCTGCACGAGTACATGCTAAACCTGCCTTTAATGCGATGACGTTTTCAAAACTGACTGATAGCCAGAATTAACTAGAACCTCGGAACTCCGGCGGTATCAAATATTAGTCCCGTTGGTGAACATCATAGAACACCGGTTCTAGCACCCCACTTGTAAATACGCCTATCCATCCTAATTGATTGGATCGCACTAACAAGTCTAGAATTGGCCTCTTGGGGTAAAGAGGAATAAATCATTCAGGAAAAGTAAAACCGGACTCGAACCCTCAACTGAGTCAGATACAATGAAAACATTACGGGCTTACTCGGCGAAGCGACACTAAGGTCTTAGCGAGATGTTATTGCCAACCACTACAACTCTGCCGGGTACCGCGGTACAAATACAATCATACAATCCAACGGCAATGCAGACACATACCCTGCTCTAATACAACAGATATTTATAATGCCCAATGGTGGGAAACTGCCAGGTTGAGTGTTCGCGGAGAGGTCATCTGGCTCCAGCTCAACACAATAGAATATCAACCGAAAGGATCAAAAAGGCTGTTAACGCCAAGCCCTGATACTGCAACCGGGAAGAGGAACAGGGTGTGTCCGGATTTCTGCTAGACTTAATCGGGTTTAGTGTCTATGGTCCCGTTGTAGGGCATGGTCTGTCATAGGGTAGTTTGGCGGTCACAAGGAGAATTTTCTCCCACTGTGACTTGCCCACTTTGTATCTAGCTCAGCGTGCATTCTTCTCTCTTTCTAAGCAAGACAACAACAGCAACAACAACCGAGGGGCATCAACACCCAGGCAAGCAATCAATAGACATCGTTTCCTTTCTATTCCTATTGGGTTCATCTCTTTCTCTGTTGTTCTATCCTTACTCAGTCAATTACAAGCGGGCACAACACACAAGTCAAGCACACTATTGTCAACGTTTCCTTTTTCTACTTTGATTGGGTCAAGCACTTCTCTCCTACTATCCTCTATCCGGTGAATTAAGTGGGTCAGCATCGAGTCAATCCCCTACCCAACTATCTTACGGTTTAGAAGAAGGTCACGCCGCGGGCGACAGGAGTGGAATACAGCTTGCGCGACACACCATCCACACAAGGGCAGAAGTGAGAGAGCCCGACACCGTACATGTAGGTGAGCCCAGCGAACTGCTCGAGGCTCTGCCTGGGCAGGCTTGGATCAAAGAGCCTCCCAGTCTGGCGGCAAGCCCCGCTCATGATACAATCCGGCTGAGAAACGAGGCTGGTTTCGTAGCGCTACCATGCTCTGTTCTGGCATAATTGGAAATGCATCCGCACTGTGCTTCTGAGGCCACATGTAGTATGCTATCCTGGGTGGGGTTCGACGCCTTGTGAGACGCGGGGGACTACCCAAAGATGCGTGATGAGGTGTTCGTCACGCGGTATGTGTGGAGATTCTGGACATGACGCACAATGGGGGCCGGTGCCCGAGTACCGGTGTAGTACTACCAGTACCCGCAATTTCCCGACGTCCGCAAAACGACCGCTATTGCATATGGGCAAAATCCTGAGGCTCCGGGCAATTCTTCGCCCATATACAATAGCAGTCGTTTTTACTTGTACAAACGTCAAGAAACTACGAGTTGAAGTACAATACATCACTTCTAAACAAAAATGATCAGTGAATGTAGACCTGTGTAGCGGAGCAAGGAATTTTGCACTTGTCACTTGTCACAATTGCAGGGTTTCAATCGGAACCGCGCGCTCGGCCACAGGAGTTCGCCGGGCATTACACTCATGAAGTCCGTCCGCCTGGGAGATGGCGTTTCCTGGCAAACCGATAGCATGATGCAGCGGGGGGGTGGTTCACTGCGGTAAGATATGTTCACATGCCCAACATCCAGACAAGGGAATTTGCATTAGTGAAATAGTGGGGCTCTTTCTGCGCAATAGCTCGAGCCTAACATAACCAAAGCTCTCCTTGTTCCCGGCGGGAATGTGTCTGAGTTGAGATTTTTGTAAATACCGCACAAAAGGAGCCAGGAGCCAGCCACCGGCGCATGAGTAAATATGGTACTGGGTGAGTTCCTTCCGTGCGTTCTTGAGTTTCTTGGCTCCGTTACTTCATTTAGTAATTGGGGAGTTCCTTGACGGGGGTTTGTTCTGGCGATCGCCGGGGCCAGAGGAAGTCCCATACAATGGAATAAGCCCGCCTAACCGACAAACAATACCAATAGTATTACAACCCTTCAGTATGCTTCGTTCCAATTGTGCTGGTAAAAAAATTCGTCTTTCTACTGAGCTCATGCAATTTTTAACTTATAAACGCACGGTGGTGCTCAACCTTGATGTTAAGAATGTCTAAAACCCCCGATGCGGCAACTGGCGAACCTCTTCTTTCCGCCCTAGGATCGCATAAAGGTGCCAAGGATCCTACCGAGATTGTGTAGCTTGCCAGTTAATCCAGATCTAACACATGCTCATAGCTTAGCATGGGGTTTCTGGCCGGTTGAAATTTGAACCATTCTTCAACTCTAATAGCGAAGCTAACGAGCCTAAGTTGATCAATGACCCCTTCTGGATAACGTTCCAAGCGGCGGAGAGCGGTGAATTTCCCGAGCTCCCAGGAAGAGCGACAACTCTGTTTGTGGAAATAACCCTAACCACACTCCTCCCATCTAATTCTACAATACTGGCATGGCTGTCTCCGCTAGAGTTATGGATAGGGTGTCCAGGCATTGGAACCGGGGATAAGGGCAGTGCGGGGACCGGTTGCTAGGAACAAGGATTAAGGGAGCTTGTTTAAGGGGAGCAAGGAGGGCGGATTTGAATCATTTGATCGTATTTCCCCTCCCGGTTTGTGGACAAAATTAACCGCGCGCCAATGATCGATAGCAACGCAGCCTTCTTATCCCCGCGCGATTTCAACACCACTTGAAGAATTTTCTCCACATCAATTTCTACTATGTATTCTACTATGTATTCTACTATGTATTCTACTATGCATTCTACTATGTATTTACGCTTTTAATTCGGATTTTTTGCCTTGTTTTTCATGATAGTGGGGTTGGTGGGGGAGTGCGGTTCTCATCATCGAGGTTTTTCTTGTTCCTTGGCGCGCGGCTAATTTTTCCTAGGACAATATAACGGCGATCTGGGGGTGTGAGAGAGCTATATCATGTAGGAGAGAGTGCCCTTGTGGGAACATCAAGGAATAATATTGCTAACAAGTGGCAATGACAGGGCCCCGATTATCCACAAGACAGGTGAGTTCTCGGAATGATGCATGGTCTTTAATATGCTTCATAGCCTTAGTCTCCGCAAGCTAAATGATAAGTGAAAATAAACAGCGATCATTTCTCCATCGCCCACACTAACAGTAAAACGAATGCATGGGTTACTCTAACGTTTCCGGATGAGAACTAACTCAATTTAAGCTCGCAGGCTAATGTGCCTCCCTCCATCCCTTTCACATTCTAGGTATCTACCACTTCCTTACTGGGCGCATCGCCACCGTCCTCTGCCGCGAATCCTGCCCGAAATCCGGGAGCCTACAATATCTTATCGAGAATATCACCACCCTCCCTAATTTCTTTGTGTCCTTTGAAATTAGTCTTAAAACCTGAGCTCGGGGATTCTCCGAGGCGGCCACCGGCGAAACGAAATCATACAGGCATCATATTATGCAGAAATATATCGATTCGAACCCCCCGGATAATTACTGATCTTAACGAATCAAGCTCCAGGAGCTTCTTGTCCCTTGTGTTTGGTATCGGGATCTGGTCGATAATTTATTTGTCAATTTGGACCACTTATCTAAATTCCCACTCTCTTAGTTGGATAGACCCAGTGTCATTGAAGCTTCTCTCTTTTTTGATTTCATTCCCCGTGCGCTACCACCTCTCCCGTTGAACCTCGGATGCTTCGAAGCGAGTCATTTCTAACAGAGATAGGGGAAGAGAGTGGCAATGGCGAAGGTATTTGTATAGTGCCCGATTCCTAATTCATCGCACTAGCGTCTCCTACCATGGAAAAGGGGGGGATGATAGGAAATACGAAACGAAGGTGTCGGGAATCCCAGGATGTTCCTCCATACAGTACCTACCACTCCTAGTTAGCTACATATAAACGGCTTGGGGCTCGTTGGCCCCAACTTGGCATTCCTGTTGGCTCTCCGTGTGCGCCATTCGCTTCGGTCCCGTGGCGGCAGCCGGTCCGCCTCCACTACGACCTAAAACACAACGGAAGGGGATCCGGCTTCATCAGCCCATCGCCCTCGAAAATCACGGAACTCCGATATCACAGGCAACTTTAGGTTTAGTTTAGGGTTCTCCCCCGAGCTCTCTCCGAATCATGGAAGTCTTGGAATAGGCCACTGTCCTTGTGGAGTAAGATAAACACACCACTCCTGAAACTCCCTCTTACACAGAACGCTTGACGTGTCATCACCTTTCAATAACCTTTGCTTTAACCGTTTTTACAGACTCTCATGGTGAAGAATCCTGTTGGCTCGCCGGTTGGGGTAACATGAGGTCAGGATTGAGTTTCTCACTCAGCTGCAAGTAACCATCCCTGAAAGAGATCATACCCCGCAGCTTACCGAGCGGCAGGGAACAGGGGGGGTACTCCAAGCCCACGGAACGGGAAATGAATAAGTGATTCACTTATAGCATAATCGATAGATTCACAAGACTAGATCTTGGGGGACTCTCGTAACCTAGACTGCAGGCACGTAACTCATGCAGCGGAACACCACACCCCAATCGCATCCCCCATACAAGTACCTGCCGAGCGCTTGAAGCTTATATCATACCACCAAGGTTCTAAACATCAGTGCCCTCCCTAATCTTTACACTACAGACGGTTCTTGGAATTATCTAAAATGCCGGAAAAACAAAAAAGTAAAAACATTATCGAACTATGAATTGCCTCGGCTCAAAATTCTCTCGTGGCACAGTGGGCTTCGGAGCCACGAACCGGGCCTTTTAGGAACCGTTCGCCTCACCAAGCAATCGCCCCCCCCAGAATGAAAAAATTCCACAAATATCAATTTCTTGACACCGGGGCAGGCATTGCCAAAAGTCACATCGGCAAGCCCAAATTTGGCAACATCCCTACACCAGAAAACCTTCTCGCCGAGACCCCTCGTGGTTATCCCCCACTTTAGTTTGCTGACTTTGCGGATGGCATACAGAAAACAAGCCGTCATCGGCGATGCAATGGGGACAATACAGCCGACGGACGTGCACCAAGATATCTTTAACCCGCCACTGTCTGCGCACAGGCAGGAGGTCAAGGAAGGACGGGAATGTCGGCACGCTTGCCACATTCAGGATCGGACAGGCGGTTACGGCTGTGGGGGCTTGGTGCGCCTGCATTGCGCCCTATATTAATACGCTGGAGGCTCATTTTGCGAAACGACGGAGGGATAAGATGGCGGAGGGGGGACTAGGCTTCTGCCTTTGCCTTGGATTTGTATAAGCGGGAAGGATAGAAAGCCGCTGCTTTATCTGTCAAGTTTGTTTACTCTGGAATCCCGTGGCATTGTCGGTCCTTGAGGGAGTCTCGCTTAGTCTCACAAGCAGATAAGCAGTGTTCCGCCTAGCCGGTGCGCACCACACAACTGTTCCCAAACCTCTCAGAGAAGGAGGAGCGAAGGTATTCATTAGTGGGGGAGGGTTGAGTTAATATACGGCCGTGGTGGAGAAATCCTAATATCCCACACTGGAAGGGATTACCCGAGCCCGAAGAGAGATTTAGCAAGGAGCTCGAAGTGCCAAAAGGTGGTAAGGAGGAGGTGGGCCAACTGTGCTATTGTAGAACTCTCTCGGTCAATCTGTTTGGGAATGACGATACCTCGCTTTCCAGGCAAATTGCGATGTTCGGAGCAACACAAAACGAATTGTAGCAGGCTTCGCAGAGACTATTGGGTGTTTAGATATTTTTGCGGAGGTTTCGGAATGTTCCGATGTCGGTTTTTTTTTTATGTAGGATGCCCGTACTTGGGATTCTAGCTTATTTTCTGGGATAGGGAGAGGGTAACAGTAGCTTGAACCCCCATTCCTAGCGCGGTTCAGCCCCCATGGTGTTAATAAAAGAGCGCTTTATTTCTCTCTCTGAATTAATCTACATAATAATATTATCGTGACTTTTAATTGTAAAGCCTCCCGAGGAGAGGTCTAAAACCAAATTGTATTCAATGGCTGGGGAGGAGGCACGGTAGCAACGATTGCCGAGTCCTAGTCCGACTACCCCGGCAGTAGAAGGGTATACCGGTAGTCTCAATAAGGAAGGAAATTATCTTGAACATGGTTGGAGAGCATAACGTGAAACAGATAATCCTACTCACAGCTGACCCAGCTAAATGAACCTCCTCACAACGAATCTCTAGCTATAGGAAACAGTGCCTCACAGCACACACACCAGAGAATTTAGTGCAGCGGACAGTTTGCTATAGTGAACGCCCATAGTAGGAATCGGTGAACGAGACTTGGAGGTCCAGGTTTTTAGCATTTGTTATCTAAGCACAACTGTACCCATAGCCGTCCAAAAATTAATTCATACACGGCTGGCATCACAAGGCTCGCTGGTGGAGAAAGGTTAGGTTATGTAGCACTAAGGGTTAGGGGTGGCAGGCTTTGATTTGATTGCGCCCATTTCGGCTAGGCGCTCCTGAAAGTAAAAGTACTAGTGGAGATTCATCCGTAATTGCTACGAACATTGACGAGTGAAAAAAAGGTGGAAAACAGGTATGGTAGAGGAGGTGAAAAGCGACGAGAAGCCCATGGCCCTCTACCTCTCTATCCAGGTACCGGTACAAGCACCTGTGTTGGTCGCTCATGACAAATACAAACAGGGCTGGTAAACTACCGGAACAGATCTCTTCGGGTACCGGAACTTGTACCCCGCCAATTTGTCCGATGCGGCTCTAAGATTTTCCTAGCCGCTTTACCTATTTTGTCACAATGCTTTGTCATCTGCGCAATCAATCGCACCCTTCTCCTCTTTGTGCTGGCAGCAGTTTGCCCGCTTCCTCTTCCTCTCACCTCTTCCTCTCGCTCTCTCTCGACTATAAGATCCATACCTAAAGATCTCCCCTCCTTTAGTGTTCGATCGCTCTTTCATACCTCACTGAGCTTTACGGCTAAAGATTGTGTGAGGTCACGTTTGCGTTCTTCATTTTCGTCTGTAACCGATTAGCACCACCGCACCTCTTCCCGACCATCTCACTCTCGCTTTGTTCTCGCTAACACCATGCCCCCCAACATGCGTGCCTGCAGTTCGTGCGCTGCTCACAAAGTATTACCCCCTGTTCCCTCCTAGCAGTCACACCGTACCTTAGCTAACGGACACAGCGACGATGCGATCACAAAGTCCCCGCCCCAAGGAAAAGTGACGGCCTACAAGCGAAGCAACGCCCGGTCGAACCGACTGACGAAATTATGCCCGATGCCGCTTCTGATCAGGGGACGAAAGTGAATAAGCGTAAGGCTGCGCAAGTGGAGGGAGTGGTTCCGGAGGTCATACGAAGTGTACGGAGGAGAAGTTTGAGGAGTGGACGGGTTAGTTTTATGGGTGAAGCGGCCCAGCAAAATAGCGATAAGGGGGGGCGCAATTCCGGGGGCTCAAACGCTGGTTCTGCGAAGGAAGAGGGATTATCGGAAGCTCCCAATGGCCTACCACACAGTGAAGGAGAAGGTGGGCGCCGGGGTCCGGGCTCTGCATCCGGTAGAGATCCTCGCAATGAATCATCATCCCCCAGATCGGCCTCTCCACCCGCGATCGAAATCGCCTCCCCAACGCCCTCAATCGCACCGGAGGTCGAAACCCGCGGGCCATCGCCCTTGGCCGACGATACTGACGAGGAAGAAATTTGTGTCCGCCTACCCCCTGCTCCATCCCCCCCGCCAACCAGATCCCAATTGCCTTCGTCAAATGTCTCTCCTGCCCCTGGGTCCTCGCCATCGACACCGTCAACGCCTTCTCCGCAGCAGGCCCCTATCCGGCCACACTCTCGCTGGGTGGACCCTACCAAGCCTGCCGGTCGCTTTTCAGGAACCAGAAGGTATACTCCGCTGGCGCTGAACGCCCCTGTTTATGGAGGGAAGATACCGCCGCCGGCTCCTACTCCACCGCCGGCGTCTGGATGAATGCCACCAGCCGATGAATTCTTTTTTCTGCAATTGGTGTAATTACTACGAGCCTTGATGTGAAATTGTGACTGGTACAGGCGTTGTTGATTTACCTACGTTCTGTTGTTGCTTTGAATCAGACATAAGTGGATGTGAATGTTTACAGAGTTCATTGGGAAAGTGATAAGAAACGTATCGGCACCCCCTGCCTTTAACCAGCATCTTCAATGTCAGCGCGTCAGACGCCCCACGCCTCTAGTTTGTTGAATTGGAAAGCCTTAAAATTAGTTTCATAAACAATACTTAAAAAATCTTTTGAAAAAAAAACCCCCCCTTGTGCAATGTGCAGTAAGAAGTGATGGAATAGTTACTCGGGGTTAACCAGCCAGATGCATCTTTGCCCATGACTGCTAATGGCTCCGTAGTGTACTGTACCCCCGCAACCAAATACCGCAAAATCTCGCGATCAACCACCAGATAACCAGCGGGTTTCACCCGCCAGCCCGCGGTGGGCTCAATTTAGCAGGCTAACAGAATTGTAAATACCAGTTAATGAGGTCCAACACGTCCGAGGGGCCCAGGCCATGCCATGTGTAGAAAGCGCTAGCCCTGCTCAGGGGGGGGTTCCCCCCGAATCTGTATCGTAGATTAGAGGCCGACCGGGATCCTGCGGTAGGATCGGTAGGATCTGTAACTTACCCCTTTAACCTAGATAAGGGGTGGATGAACTACCGGTATCAACTGCGCCAGTGTTACAGTAAGTGCCGAATTTCTCTGCATTCTGCTCAGTATTTAGCCGGTAGTATTACCGCATTACCTGGTTTTATTCGCCTGCCGCTAGTACGTTGAAATAAAGTAGGGGCTGAAGCAAAAACATTCAACACCGTCAGGAAGAGTCCAAAATGAGTCTAGTTTTGGCCATAAAAGGTTAAGTGGGCGCGTTTTATTGCGAATTGGAGACAGATTACGAAGAAAACTCTTATTTCAACGTACTACGGTAGCGGCAGGCGAAAAAAACCAGGTAATGCGGTAGTTCCAATCCGGTACTCGAGAGGGTGGTCTCGCACTCTTCAATTGGATAGCTTACCTAATAGCAGTACTCCGGATGTGCTGCCGCCCATTTGGATCATGGATAAGAACAGGGCTATCGGTGCAACCGGATAAGCTAATGAAAGAGGCAAAATTGTTATAGTGCGATTACTGTCCCCCGAGAGGGCCATCGCTAACTTTACCATCTCTTTCACTTGTATGTGCCGTACGATAGTGTAGTGAAAAAACGAGTGCGAACGATATAGAAAGATCTAACCGGGTTTGTCGCACTCCTCTCTTTCTTTTGCGATGTCTTCTTCTGCTTGCCGGCAACAAAGCATGCATAAAATGCAAGGGGGGGTGGGGGGAAGATGGGAAAAACAAAAGAGCAAAAATAGAGTTGGCAAATATCTCTTGGTGGAAAACACAAAGGAAAGCTTCTTGCAAGATTTCCGCATTGCCGGGGATGATGCTATTGAGGCAGCCGTAGGTGGTTGGAGTTGTTTCTGGCTCATTTTAAATCTCATGTAGCCCTCACTCGTTTCGCATTACCATGTGCGGTGATATGTTATATCCCTTCGTTCCAAGTTGGGGGCAATACCGCTAGGTTGGCTGAAATTTAGCGAAATGTGAAGAAATTCGACATTACCACCGAAGCGCACGCGTTGGAATTGGAAGGTGAAAATGTAGTCTCAAAACGGGGCTGTGGTCTTGGGCACGGGCCCGGTATTGGATTGCTGCGCGAAGTTAACGTGGAGAGATGTGCAGAGGAGGGAATCTTGATTCTATTCGCAATGCTCAGAAGGTTTCATCGTGTGCAGTATTTTTTGGTGATAGAGAAATCGCTTCTAGGTTCAATGGTAGGTCCACTCTGGATCGATAGTATAGTGGAATAAAATATTGCTTTGAGTTTTAAAGGTCATGAGCTGCAGGAAACCTTGCACTTTCTAAAAAGCTGCGACGATCACCGCCACGATCTTGGCTGAGCAGCTCCCTTATATCCCAGTGGACTCGGGAATTTGTCTAAGCTAGTTCGTCGGGCTGAAGTTCCTTGGGAGCTGGACTAGTGATATGTAAGGTGGTCGGCCGAACCTATCCGTTGCTCCCGGGATATATAATATAGTTCTTTGTATCTCCACTTTCTGATCCACGATATTGCTGCTGTAGCTTCCTGAACCCGTCTCGGAGGTACATACGACGGATTCCGAGTGATTCTACGGGTGACAAGATGGGCGATTTTCAAGGGGAGGTGGTGTAATATGTTCAAGCCCGCTTCGGACGGTTCCTATTTTGACGGAACTATTTTGGCCTCCGGGGGGAATCAGACTGATCAAGTTAGGCCCTGTTTGGTTGTGCTGGGCCCATTCAGGACCGTTCCAGTGGGAAACGGTCGGACCTGTGCTGTAGGAACGGTTGCTGCCAATTTGGCACCATTTTGCTTCTGACAAACACATTAAAAAGAATCTCACCTTTGAGCCTCAAGAAGAAATTTTACTACACTGGAGGACAAAAGTGGAATGAGTTTTTCCGCATCGCAACCAGCGAAAAAAAAAAGAGATTTTCACATCTGGAATAAAGTACTCGTACACAGGACACCGATCACCGCCACCATGCCTCCCTGAGCCCCTTACATAGTGTTACTGCATACTTAAGTCAAGTCTCTCTTAGAACTCGCAATTTTTTCAGGCAAAAATGGGAGTCGAGCTAGGATTGTGGAGCCCTGAGTCTCACGCCGAAGTGAGAACGCTAGTCCTAATGCGGTGGTATAGTACGCCTAATTAGGAATTTTCTTGGCTAATTATTCAGCCAAACTTTTTTTCCTCATACAAGTCTCACTGTCTTCCTTCCCATACAAACTTTGAAGGCCTCTGCACCCCCAACTAGAAGGTTAAAAAGAAAATCCCTCTGTAAATACATTCTAATAACTAATTAGGAAAGCTTTACAGAAGGGATTTTAAAAATTCCATCTGCAGGTGCTGCTGCTGTTGTTGGTTGAAATATTAGTCGATGTTCGTTGTCAAGAGGGTAGGTTCTAAGGTGCCGGCACCATACTTGTAGTGTTGAAGGTTTAAATTTGAGAAGGATTCGAAGCACTACACCAGAGGATGGCAACTGTTTTGTTAGGGCTGTTCAGAAATGGAATGGTATCATATCATAGATGCCTTTTACCGTTGCCAAACGCCCATTTCGTTCCCCCATTTTGGGATGGAAAGGGAATGGTCGTTTGTATGTGGCAACGGAATGGCCCAGCACAACCAAACAGGGCCTTACCGTTTGAGCCCGAGCTATCAGTACTAGGGTGTGAGCATAAGTCTGGCGAACTTTTTCCTATAGGCTGGATTTTGTATGAAGAGGCAAGGTATCTGCACATGTGATTGGCGATGCCTCGCTAAATTTCACAAGATTTGGTGGAGGAAAAAAGTCTGTCGAACTCATGCGATTTATATACAAAAAAATTCTAAAAATTCTAAAGAAATTTAAAATTAATACTTAGTAGCATTGCCTTCAGCTGCGATTACTGCTGCTAGTCTGTTAGGCATACTAGCAATAAGTGCTGAGAGTCTTTCCCGTGTAATGCTCTCCCAAGCACCCTGAAGCATAAGAACCAAAGTATCAATATCCTCTGCCCTCTCATGAATTTGCCCCAACTCAGTTTCAATATCTGCCCAAAGAGCTTCTATAAGGTTTAAATCAGGAGACTGGGGGGGCCATTCTATAGTGTCAACTCCATTTCTTATGCGTGATATATTGGCAAATTTCTTATGCCCGGGGGCATTATCCTCCACCACCCTGGTCCAGCCATACTCCTCACAGGTTTCATGCCAGAATGGAATTAACAAAGGCTCTAAAACATTAGATGTATATCTTGTATTAAAGTTAATAGCAATATTAGTAAAAAAATTTAAAAGTTGGTAATATGAATATATACCTGGCAGAATTAATAGTAGTACCCGGGGGCACAATATAGAGTAGAGACTTTAGTGTTCCACAAAAGGCTCCCCATACCATTACCCCCTTGCGCCCAGATTCCCATGTATGATCCACGCAATCTTCATGGTATTCCTCATCTGGACGTCGCGTAACCCATGGCCGAAAGTGAAATCCAGCTGTGCTGAAAGTTGATTCATCGGTCCAAACAACCCGTTTCCACTCTTCCTCGGTCCAATTTAATCGCTCCTGACACCAGGCTACTCTTTGGGTTTATTGTAGCTTCGAATTCCCCCTCTAATTACCTTTATTATTAGTATTGTCCTACTTATAAATTAAAATTCAATTATTAAAAAAGGTATTTTTATACTTCTTTCGCGGCAAACGCTTATGATATCCCATAGAGGCCATGGCCTCCCTGACCGTGCGTGCCGAGCAGCTATAGCCTAGTTCCTGAACCACCTCTTCCCACTGCATGCGCCGAGTCCTTTTATCTTGGGTAATAAAGGCCCGCAATCTTTCTTTTTCTTCCTCATCAAAAAAAACTGGTCGTCCTGATCGCCGGCGATTTGATGGTGAACCTTCTGCTTGAGTCCGCTTATAGATCTTCTGGCAAGTTCGGAAGTCTATCTCAACCCTCTCACCGATCTCCTAATTTTTGTTAACTACTCCAGTTAACAAAATATGCAGGAATTAGATAACATACCTTCCAAGTCATACCCGCCTTCTCCCTGAGTGCCACAATTTGTAGGCGCTCATCCCGCGTAGTTTCCCGATTTTTTGTGCTCATTCCAGCTGGTACATAATCACTTCGTCTTCCTTTGTTCTTCATTTTTTCTTGCTGATCCTGAGTATAGTTGCCGCTATGCTAAATTTCATGACTAGTATCTAGGGTAGAGATTTTGTATTTTTGATTATCTAATATTGAACAGGTGGCAGTTGCTTGTTCGCCTTTGGTTGTACCATTACTAGCCAATCGCCCTGAGTTCGACAGACTTACCCTTGATACCCGGTACAATACGGAGGGAGGTCTGAAAAAAAAAAGTAGGGCTAGGGTTATTCTTTATCGAGGCTTGGGGGTACCATCGCAACCCCACCGATGGATCTGGTGTCTCTGGATTTACAAGAGAAAGATAGAAAATCTCGAATTCTTGTGAACTGATGGAAAAAGGAAGAAGCACAACCTCCTCGATTCACATCTTGTTGTCGCGTAAAATTATGGTCCCTCCGGGGACCGTTCTGAGTTTCACTGCAGGTCACTCGGATTGTCTGATCAATGCAGTAAAAGGGGAGCCATCAACAGGTAAGGGCCTTTATATGGTGGTAGTACCATGACAAAGGAGACGGGAATCTGCAGGGAAATCAATAAAGTTTCATTGAATCGGCGTTTCGATTCAAATCCTAGCTCTCCTGGCTAGGTAACACAAAATACAATGCCCAAGACCCACCCACCAAACCAAGCTACCCCGAGGAATGACTATCTACCACTATCACATCACTGACCGCTTGCACTCCGCAACTCGCCGACTAAACCCCTCTAGTAGGAGTACTCAACTGTCCCCCACGGCCCTCAACTCCTCCATCTCCTCCTCCCATTCTCTATCACTAATGGTGCTCCAGTTTTTCTCCGGCGAACTATCCCCTCCAGGCCAATCTCTCAACCTAGTAATCGCGGCTGCAAGAGCAGCCTCATCTCTGAAGTCCTGGGATAGACGTAGTTTGTAGATTTCTTGGGCACAGGTGAGGCGATGTGACAAGGAATCACCCACGGAGGAGCGGAGGAAGCGTGGTGGTTTCCGGGGGTGCTTGGGGAGAACGGAAAGCGTAATAGACAGGTATGCAGTTATTTGGTGGAGTGTTTGTAGCAGGGTGGTATAGTAGTCTGAGGGGACGGACATTTTTAGTTTTAATATTTGGGTTAAATTTTGAGGATGATGTGGAATTTGTAGACTGAGATGTTTGTTGGCTGTGGGGAGTATATTCTTGGTGCTTGAACTGTGATTGGTGTATGACCGGGGCAAATAGTAGCATGATTGGTATTTCCAGGAGAGTTTAAATAGCAGTAGATCTCAATTTAAGTCATTGTGATTTGAAAAGTTGCTTAGTATGCTGGGTTTGGCATTGGGAAAATGGTATGGTAGAGAGCTTGGGAAGCAGGGCAATTTTGGAGAAAAAGAAGCCTAGTTCGGGGCCTTTTGCAGTCTTCATATTCCGGGTTATCAATCAGAGTTCGAAAATCCATGGTATTCCTTGTAAACCCTAGTAAGACATAATAAGAAAAGTTAAAATGGTCTATACTATCCGCGTAGTGTAACAGGGACTTGTGGTTGAAATAATAACATTGCTGAATTGGAAATTCACAAGCTGGAAGCCCCCTCCATGGCCATTGAACTGCCTAAAGAGTCGCTAGCAGATAACCCTCAACCCACGTGTGAGCCCTGAAAGCACAGTTTGCAATCCATCATTCTAGTATGCCCTATTGTTTTTTATTGCCAATCCTCAGTAAACGGGTTATGAAGGGTTTCTGCACAGAAAGAAATCTGGCACAAGCTGAGGCTCTGAGTGCTAGTAAACTCATAGAGGATTTTCCTGAGAGGGTTCCAGTTCCTTAATTTCTAAATTTGCAGGATACCTGTCTAAGCAATGGGCTTTGCCGGGGCCATGCTACGGACCGGAGAGCAAATTATGGAAAAAAATATTTCCTCCAAGGCCGGTAAGCAGGGAGCGCGGGGAATGGGGCCAAAGGTCTATGGATATTGGGGCCATGGAGGCCCCTTAACAAAGACTACCTGGGGCAGGCTACTTTTCAGTTTTCAGAATAATTTCTTAAGCATGCTAGTATTTAATTTAAATGAATTGGATCTACCGGAGACCATAATGCCTATTTTGTTGAGTCACTATGAGAAGAAATGTCCACCTCATTATTAAAATGTCTTTGAACTAGTATTCGCACCTTGAAATATTTATTCAGGCTGTCAAGACTTTGTGGAGTTGGCAATACATGGTATGAGAGTTTAATTAAACAACCCATTTCCCTTCTTTAGAGTATCTCGAGCACTCAAGTACTCGAGCGTGGCACCGGTATAAGCACAGTAAGCGCCCGGTATAGCGAGCCATAGGCAACAAGTATCCGAACATGAGACAGCGAACAAGGGAAGCATTTTATTTAGTATCCTTAGCCTGAGAAAAATTTTATACTGAAGGCCAAAAAGGGGGGGGCAAGGCTCAATGTGGCAAACGTAAAGAAATTATCAGAGAATTTGAATGCTTATGTAGCCTACAACGTACCAATTCATCTATAAAATCTCTTACAATCTACTATTTCCATAGCGGTGGTTAATATCCGTACTCAAGAACAAAAACATCCAAGTGGGATTAGTGTGTTAACACGGTAAAGCATGGTATTCGCAATTCCGGTAACCTGCCAGACTAAGCCTATCGTGGGTGGACCGGAGATTAACCCCTGCTGAGGTGAGAGTGGATAAGAGAGATTTTACGGTATGTAACATATCATACCATGGTAGGGGTATCTAGGGGAATTCCCCACATAGATCTTAGCCAGGATCCTTGAGGAGTATCTAGGGTATTGCCTGATAAATTTACACTCCGGATAACAATAGTAGAATCCGTTTGTAGCAGGAACAAGAGACAACGAGGGTACCGGATTCAAGCCGGGCACCTCCGGGCCACGGTTGCATAACCCCCTGAGCGATCACCCAACCGTTATCATGTGGGAGGAGCACGCTCTTTGAGAAATTACCCAGAAGGGATAATAATAGGAAAACTATACCACAACCGAGTTTTCTTTTTAGAGCTGTGAACGCCACGGGCTCCCTAAAGTTAATACCAGAGATGTGATCTCAGGGTATCATACTATGATTAGAAATTTCTCGAGTGATCTTATATGATTCAAGAAACCATCTCTGTGTCCAATTTAGGTTAGCCTACTAAAGCAGTTATAAAAGGGTACTCATAAAGCTCTCAGATCCACCAAAACAGAGGTTTGTCCAAATTGAGCTGCCATTACCTGACCTTGGCCTTTAAGGAAGGCGTGTCTGTAGAATGTACACGAATCTCTTTTTTGTGACATCTCTTCCAATGGCGGAGATACTTAAATGACAGCCCCTGCCCTCCAGGCCACCTGTCTGTATTCTCTTGCACTTAGTGTCTTTCGTCTATCTTGACTCAACAAAAGCAACTGTACAACATGAAGAGTGTCGTACTACTTTTTGCATTTGTTCTCCTCCAGGCGGAATCGGATGCTAAACCCATCTGGATAACCGGGGTCACTCCCACGGTCGCCACTTCCCCACGCCTGTCCCAGAGGCCCCCTTCAGCACAGCGAATAGCAGACAAGATATTCAAGAATCAAAGACTAACCGAATTTGGTATTGCCCACTCTGACCCTAATAGGGCAAAATCTAAAAGCCCCATGGGCTGCCTCGATATTATCATGAGTAGCCAGCTAATATTTTCTTCTTAATAGTTGAAGCAACCCTTCGCAACCTCTTCGACAAAAATGACATCATCCCGGAGGAGCATGACTGGGGCGGCCCGGACCGCCCCTTCGATATTGATGAGTACTTCAGTATCTCGCCCCCAGGTATTCCACCCTCTCCCCCTTTCTACTCTTTCCCCCATATGCGATCTTGGTTGACCCTACTCAGAAAAACCAAAGAAATCGGGATGGAAGAAGTTCTGGGAGGGAATCCAGGCTCTCTTCTCGCCTAGTAACGAAATCAGAGGCGCTGCGGGCGCTGCTGGGGTGAGAACAACATTCGGTACTGATGGGACTGCTAAGGGGGATACGGAGTCCTTGTTCGACTTTACAGAGAATGATACTGGTAGTTGGAAGACCGCTCCGGAGAGAATTGATGGGGCTGGCACATCTGGTAAGACAGGGTGGATAAATTAGGGCCGAGGACCCCTTTCTTTCCCTGCCGAAGGTCTTCCTTTTTTGGTGAATTTTGCTAACTTGGATATGTAGATTCGGAGAATCGGTATACTATGCATGGAGCGAGGGGATCCAAATAAGGATTAACCGGGCGATCGAGAGAGGCTATGGGAGAAGTCCTTAAATTCTGTCAACGGGAGACTAGTATTTCTCCGAGGTTTTTTTCGAGGAGTTTCTTTCTCAGAAGGTCACTCCTATTGGAGACTTTGATTGAGTTCACTATGTGTAAATTGATTTTAATAAAAGAGAAAAAAATAAAACCAACCGATGTAAGCCAAAACTGAATGCGAAATTCAAATTAGGTTTTCGGAGTTTCAATTACTGGACAGCATCTCCCCTCCCGCCTATATTCCACCATCCACTAATCTGGCTTACAAGTAGGTCGATGGAGAATGAGCAATGCCAGGTATTACCTGCCGAACCGGATGGACAAAGAGAGTTCGAGTCTTGGACTCTTGGACAGGGGGACTTCCAAGGAACCCCGGAGCAATCTCTCAAAGGAATTAAGGCAAAGTAGCTGACATTCCCTCAACCCATTTGAGATTCGATAAACAAGTATCACGATCCCATTTTGGTTACACAGCAGGTGGCCACCAAGGAGTGATCGCGTGTTTGCTTCCTGATTACTCAGTTTGGACGGGGCTCTAATAACGATAATGTGTCCTATAGTATTTATTAGGGTAACCTGGAAAAATTAGGGATTTGTGGTAGTAGCTCGTTTGAGCCTCCGCCATGCATCGTATTATAAGTCCATAAGTTTGTTTCTGATAGCCCAAGGAGGGGGGGGTTGAAACGGGTCCTATTGCATACTCGGGAGTGTCGTATTTACGGGTAGGAATAGGAGTTCGGGTGCAGGGTAGTTCTATTAGGGGAGGGAAAGGCAGATGTCATTAGGGCGTCTATTTCCCACTACACTTGGGCCTGCGCTCGTAACTGAGGCGTAGCTCCACTTGCTTGCGCCCAGAGGGAAGGAGAGATAGATTTCTTGCCGGCGCTATTTGATGCGGATGGAGAGGCTACGTTTACGAAGCGTATTTCCTATGGTCCTGCACTTTAGCCGAAGGGAAATGATTGGATGCTGGTTGCACCACAACAAGCCTCATCACCCCGCTTTCTTCAGCTCTGTTCACCGAATATTCATAAACTCCCTGATACCTCTACAAACCACTACGCCGCTTCTGCATTCAAGCAACGCTTCAAACAGGAAATTATGGCCCAAACCTCACTTATGCAATCGGTCAGCTTTGGCAACAGCAACACAACTGCGGCAACATAAGCACTAATTTCAATACATTCAATTTGTCTGATGAGGACGCGAGGATTTTGCGTTGGCTCTCTCCATTGGAGCCAAATAACAGAAACCAGGGAGTGCGCACCGAACGGTTCGACGGTGTTGGGGAATGGCTATTGGAAAAGAGGGAGTTTAGAGAGTGGAGAGGTAGTGAGGATGGAGCTGGTAGGGGGATCTTGTTTTGCTCCGGGGATCCGGGAGTGGGCAAGACATATCTGAGGCAAGTAGAATGATTCTTTTGAGGTAGCGGAAATTGCTGACGACCAGAGACACCAGTTCCCTGCTGATCGACAGCTTGTGTGACCAGGCGGGGAAGGACAATGCCGCCGTTGCGGGCTTGTACTGCGACTTCCTTTTACAGAAAGAGCAAACAATCACCAACGTTATGGGGGCAATTCTGAAGCAGCTAGTAGGCCGGGGTGGCATCCCGAATTATCTACGGGAGGCGTTTCAAAAAGGGCAAAAGGAATTCGGGGGTAGGGGACCGCAACTTGTGGATCTCATGGGAATGCTGCAAACGGAAATTGCTTCGCTACCCCAGGTTTTCATCTGTCTCGACGCCTTGGACGAATGTTTACCGAAGTACCTACCTGAGCTTCTCGAGTCACTAGGAGATATTGTTCGGGAGTGCCCTAGGACCAAAGTATTCCTCACCGGGAGGCCCCACGTCTGGGGAGATGTTCAAAGATATTTCTCCAAGGCGGTCGTTATACCCATCAGCCCTAATCCAGATGATATCCGGAATTATGTGGAGATGAGGCTAAAAAGGGATCCCGAGCCAGAGGCGATGAACAGCGACTTACGGGAGGATATTGTGAGGGTTATTCAAGACAAAATATCTGATATGTGAGTAGGAACACGGCACCCCCGTACCATCATTGATGCATATTTTCCAACGGTTGCGCGTAGATTCCTGCTGGTATCGCTAAACATCGACGCTATTTTGGGAGAGGTCACAATTCGTCAGAGAAGAAAGAAACTTGAAGAAATGGCACGGGGAAATGGACTAAGCGAGGCCTATACTGCAACCATATCACGACTCAAGGCCCAGAAGGGATATAAATCAGCACTGGGATTGAAGGTCCTGATGTGGGTGTTGTATTCGGAACGGCCGTTGCGAGGCGAGGAACTCTGCCATGCCTTGGGAGTGGAGATAGGATCCGAGGATCTGGATCCGGAAAACGTTCCTGCGTTAAAAACACTTATAGCCTCTTGTCTTGGTCTTGTCACGTTCGAGGAATCTTCGTCCATTGTCCGACTGGTGCACTTTACTCTCCAGGAGCATCTGTCAAGTGATCCGACCCTATTCCACAGCCCTCAAACAGAAATTGCGTGGGTTTGCTTGACTTATCTCAATTTTGGATCTGTGATGTGTCTTTCTCCAACTCTTTGTTTGGCCCCTTGGACAACGCCCCTTCTAGATTATGCTTCGGTTCACTGGGGGGGACATGCGAGAAGGGGGATGTCGGAACTCATCAAGGTGCTTGCACTCAGGCTCCTCGATAAGTTCAATCAGCATATATCTGCCCAACTACTGTTACTGAGCTGTTTTGATGGTTTAGCAGACCGACCATACTATAACTGGACAGTAGGGCCTATGGGATTTACAGGACTCCACGCCATAGCATTCTTTGGGATCGTGGAGATAGCTGCAGCAGTATTAGAGATGAACAAATGGGACATTAATGCAACGGATTGTACCGGGGGTACAGCTCTCACATGGGGCAGCAGGAAGAGGGCAAGAGGAGATGGTGAAGGTGCTTTTGCAACAAGAGGACGTCAATCCCGACCAGGCAGACACCTATCATGGCCGGACACCACTCTCGTGGTCTGCTAAGAACGGGCGAGAGGGAGTCGTACAGATACTTTTGGAGCGAGGGGACGTCAATCCCAACCAGGCAGACACCCAATATGGCCGGACGCCACTGTCGTGGGCGGTTGAGAACGGGCATTCCGAGGTAGTAAAGATGCTTTTAGAGCGAGAGGAAGTCAATCCAAACCAGGCAGATACCTTTTATGGCTGGACACCACTCTCGTGGGCGTCTAAGGACGGGCACTCAGGGGTAGTAAAGATACTTTTGGAGCGAGAGGACGTCAATCCCAACCAGGCAGACACACGATATGGCCGGACGCCACTCTCGTGGGCCGCTGAGAATGGGAAAGAGGAGGTAATAAAGATGCTTTTGGAACGAGGGGACATCAATCCCGATAAGGGAGACACCCTTTATGGCAAGACGCCACTCTCGTGGGCGGTTGAGAACGAGCATACGAGGGTAGTTGAGATTCTTTTAGAACGAAGGGACGTCAATCCCGACAAGGGAGACACCCTTTATGGCGAGACGCCACTCTCGTGGGCGGTTGAGAACGGGAATTCGGAGGTAGTAAAGATGCTTTTTAGAACGAGGGGACGTCAATCCCAACCAGCTGGTCGCGAATTGCGGTCAAACGCTGCTCTTGTGGGCGGCTGAGAGCGGGCAAGAGGAGATAGTAAGGATGCTTTTGGACCGACGGGACGTCAATCCCGACCAGGCAGACACCGCATATGGCCAAACTCCACTCTCGTGGGCGGCTCGGAACGGGCATTCGGAGGTAGTTAAGATTCTTTTGGAACGAAAGGATGTCAATCCCGACAAAGGAGACACCTTTTGTTCAAAATATGGCTATGGTGCACAATCTATACTGCTATGTGGAGAATACTACGCAAGTGCGAGGGGGTTGCGTTGCGCGCTACGTGAGGAGGAGTTGTGTGGTAGGTGAGCAGATTGGTAGGTATTCTGGTTCTTATTCTTGTAACAGGTTTATTCCTGTCTAATGAAAATACAATAGGACCGGCGGTAGACCTGCTAGCGCTGGTGCTAAGGGAGGCTTCAAGGGACCGGAGGTAAGAGATTATAGTTGAAGGACAAATAGAACTCAGGGATTGCCGTTCAACCAAGTGTATTCTTAGACTGAAGGTCTGTCGAAGTCTGCTGTCTCCTGCTAGCCAGGAGACTAGTTTAAATACAAAAACCCAAGAGCGATAGCCTTCCTGCAATCACGATCATTACCAGTAGCTGCGCACATACCGGAATCCTGTAATCCTGCAAGACCAAAGAAAGAAACAAATAAAGCTCAGCCCTCGCCAGTGTTACATGACCATTCCATACCCGGAATCCTAAATATAAACTTCCAACAAAGCGAACTAAACATACCAATACGATAGCATAGCCTATCTGACTCAGAGGCAGTGGCGGAGCTGAAATCAAATCAAATAATCCAAATATAAATGAACTAAACATAGGAGATCCTGCACTGCCCGCTCCTGTGTACCGTTACCGGAACATGTACACATGTTACAATTCTTCTAAGCGAGATGGGCGGTAACCTCAGTATTTATACAGGAAGCGCGCTCTCCATATAACAAAGAAACATAAGGGAAAACATAGTAAGAAACATAAGTGCAAACCATGTTTGACCCTGTAAACCTGCCAAGAAAATCCCAATAAAATATGCGTAAATCCATGGGGGTGTGAGGGAATAATTAGGAATAATCATGCATGATATGACCAAGAAAGATGCATAAAGTAATGCATAAACAACTGTGATATCCCGAACACCAGATAAGGAAACACATAAGAAAACCTCTAATTGTTATCATGAAATATTAATGAAATATACGCAATTATGTCTTAGCTGTAGTAATGTCCGCCGTGTACAGGTGAAACTGGGAACGCATACTAAGTAGAGAAATATACAATATTATCAGTAGAAATATACATATGAAACGTATTATAAGGAAAAAACAACACCTTTTATTGCAAGACCCCACTCTCGTGGGCTGCTGAGAGCGGGCGAGAGGACGTAGTGAGGATGCTTTTGGAACGACGGGACGTCAATCCGCACCCAGCAGACACCTTTTTAGGTCAAACGCCACTCTCGAGGGCCACTGGGAACCGGCATTCAGGGGTAGTAAAGATGCTTTTGGAACGAGAGGACGTCAATCCCAACCAGCTGGTGGCCACATGTGGCCGAACGCCGCTCTTGTGGGCGGCTGAGAACGGGCATTCGGAGTTAGTAAAGATTCTTTTGGAACGAAAGGACGTCAATCCCGAAAAAGGAGACACCTTTTATGGAAAGACGCCACTCTCGTGGGCCGCTGAGAACGGGCAAGAGGAGGTAGTAAAGATGCTTTTGGAGCGAGGGGATGTCAATCCCAACCAGGCTGACACCTTTTTTGGCCAGACGCCACTCTGGTGGGCTGCCCGAAACGGGCATTCGGGGGTAGCAAAGATGCTTTTGGAGCGAGGGGATGTTAATCCTGACTAGGCAGATACTAGCTATAGCTGGGCGCCACTCTCTTGGGCTGCTTGGTACTGAGAGGAGGAGGTAGTAAAGATTCTTTTAAAACGGACAGATATCCGCACCGCTACGCTAGAAAACACGAACGAAACGCCATCATCGCTAGATCCCTCCGACGGGCATTATTGGGCTGTGACTTGTCCCCAGGAGCGGGGCAATGATAATTACACCACACCAGATCACCGTGCCCCGACATTTCTTCCGCCCTCTGCTGTGTACGCAAAAGAGTCCATGGTGGAGATGCAATTCAGATCTCAAAATCATAGTACCGAAATAATAGGCACCAACGGCCAGCCTGCTGTCCTCTCGGCATCCCACGGCAGGCCGCTAAGGCTATCGGACCATGGTCATTCTATCTCCACGTCCGCAGATATCTTCCGCGGATATCGTCCGCTCAATTTAATCACATTAGTAGTCCCAACCTCCTCCCGACCACCTCCATCGCTAGAGTAACACTAAGACCCATCCTCGCGACACTTGACCAATCTTATTGCAGTTAACAAGTGTTTCGCCTCTCCTCTCTTATTCCCCCCTCCGCCTTCCCCCTCCACTCTCTTCCTTCCTTGTCGCCAGATATATTGTTATTCCATAGGGGCATGCAAGGTGGAGCGTTGGTGTAGCTGAGATACCGATATAAATAGGTCTTGATGATGGGTGTTACTGACTTCTACTGGCTATATGTTGTTTATCGACTTTCGAGTTAATTCCCTTCTTCGCCCTTTCCCTTCATTGGAGTTCTGTTTAGACTTGGTTATACTGCCCTACTCTTGTTCATTCCTGCCATTAGTTAAGTTGGTAATTGTCTTGTGTTCTGTGGCCGGTGCGTATCACAATGTATAGTACGGTCAATTACTACAAGTGATTGGGTAAGAATAGATGGTAAGCAAAGATACATCCGCAGGGGGCCGATTTATTTCTTCAGAGCAGTTCTCACTGCTACCAACCCCTCGCTAGCGGCCGCCTTTACTTGCTATCGTGCTCCGATAATGGCCCCACTCTAGGCCACACCGCGGAGGTCTGAAACAGCCAAACGACAACCCTAGCCCCTCCTTAACCGATAGCATTTCATGACTATCAAATGGTCTGGTGGAAATCACCAAGATGGTCGAGGCAGCGCTGTTGGAGCGCGGGCTAGCTGAGCTGGCTTCAATAAGGACCAGAGATTGTATGTTAGTACTGTGATGGGCATACGGATATCTTTGGTGTGTCACAATAGGTGCAGCTCTAATTCAAGAATATCACAGAAATAATATTACAAAGCACAAAAATATTGTAATTCACCGGTACTCTCTCTGGCGCTGTCACACTAGGGTATACAACTCGGTGAATGGTGCGAGAGGCGGGGTAGCGGTGAAGCAAACCGGGGTAGCGGTGAAGAAAGGCGGGGTAGCGGTGAGAAAAAGAGGGGTAAATCGGTGAGAGCTTGACCGAGGGAGTGAGGGGTAAGAGGATAGCGTTATTGGAACCCAATATGGTATGTAGTAGGAAGACTATGTGGGCGAGGAGATCTGGGCTTTTGTGCTTAAGGGTTCGGTTCACGCACAAGTGTAGAAGACAAGTCAGCGAATAGTTTGTTCCTCTCCTACGTCTTTTAATTCTCTCCTGGGCTTCTTTATATACGATCGGTGCTTGTTCAGAAAAAGATAAGAAAAAACGTGAATATAATCTAGAAGTTCTTCGTTGACGAGTGGCTCTAGAGCCCTCCTGGTTTGTCCGTTGTTGATGGGGGGTCTTCCAGCCGGAGACTATACTATGGGGCTTGTGGACTCTTTGAAATCTGGGAATTGATCGTTGTGGGATCGCTTAGGCTTTAGATGCGCCGAGTGAACCTCGCGCTTCCCGCATCCTATTTAAGCGAGTAGGAGCCAAGAAAAATGCCCATGAAAGTTAAATCCGGGGAGAGTGAAAGCAGTGGGAACCAAGTAGCTTCGCGGGCAGTGCCATAGATGTTCTAAGTTATGATTTCCGATAACGAATGGGGGGCTTGATGGGAACTCGTGTTAGGTAGATTTGAAAATGAGGGTAGCATGCTGGCACAGTTTTCAATAAAGGCAGAGGGATGAAAGGGAGTTTTTACTTCAATCGAGGGTATTGAATGGTGGGGTGATTTCTTCTTCGCCTCTTGTTAGTTATGATTCCTGATCGGGGAACTATCTGTGGCGGTAGCTACAAGCGGAGCCCACGGTCACTCGAGTGCTACTGCCCAGGGGATTTTTCTGCGGATTTTGGGCATTTGTAGTATCGTTGTGGCAAGGTGGCACAACCCCGAATGCAAGCTCCAGCCGAGGAACCCTAAAAGTGTCACGCGGAAGCAGAATAACTGTGGCTCAACCCAGCTTTCTATAATAGCTTGGCTAAGTCCCTCTGTAGCCCAACATAACTTCGTGGCTCCATGGAACCCCTTAGCTACGAGTAGACACAAGATTAAATGTCCACGACAGCCTGTTGTGACATTCCGCGCTACATCAGTTTCCACAACCTTGCTTGTCGCTCAATACCGGTAATTTTTAACTGGAAAATTTCTTTTTTCTGGTCTTCGACTACGATTTCTTTTCTTTTTCTCCCCTCTTCGTATTTCCTGGGGCTCTGCTCACTCGGCTCATTTTCCTTTCATTCTCAGCCTGCCGCTATTGTTTTCTTTAGCCACATAGAGTTAATATTCTAAGCCACGAAGTTAGGTAGAGCCACAAGGTTCCGTTCAGATTTGCTCCTTTTCTTTTTTTTTTCTTTCCGGTTTTAATTTTCTTATAGCTTTCTGTAGGATGATCGCTGCGTCTGCCCTACCGAACTATGCCTGCTGGTTCCATTAAGCTGTCGGGTATGGTTCATGCCATTCAAAACGTGCACCAGATTTTCAGTGCTTTTTGAAATAGAAAGGCTCTACAGCCAATCACATTATTGGGCAAAAAAAACCTCAGAAGTATAGAGAAGAGGGTGGAGAAC
>Ga0307517_10001287_pt1 | contig 42073 bp, 34 predicted proteins | sample 23_EM_MG_FD_194515 | JGI IMG/M metagenome (GOLD analysis project Ga0307517, IMG submission 194515) | Populus trichocarpa ectomycorrhiza microbial communities from riparian zone in the Pacific Northwest, United States - 23_EM | ecosystem: Host-associated > Plants > Roots > Unclassified | place...
CGGTGGTTGAAGAATCATCAAGCAACGGAGAAGAGACCTTAACAATATAACAAGTTAGCGAGTTATATTCTAACTCTTTGATATTTGACTATACTTTATTACTTTACCTTTATCAAACAATTACCAAAGAGCCTTCCTGACTATTAATCCGTTGTCTCGAATATCCTTGGCCTAGTTAGCTCGGAATCCTACCGTGTTAACTACCCCGTAACACCTCACTACAATTAGTAGTCCTTCAACATCGTCAGTCCAACTATTAATCTCATAATACTTTTATTGGTGGGACTTCAGGCAGGATTCTGTGGATCCCTAATCCTAGTAGAGTTTATGTCCACTGAGGAAGTTCCTAACTCGCAGCAATATTTGAAAAATATTGTTTTTCAGAATCCTGCTAGTTGAAATTCTCTGTATATTTTCTATGTATATTCAACACACTACCATGTATCTTTTTACTTAGTTTGTGTTTCAGCTCCGCTTGTCTACCGCTTACATTACTACTGCTAAGATATATATTATGCTGTTTTATTGTTTATTTCAGTATAATATCTCGGGATTTAACATGTGCTTTCCAATCAGGTCTTGGTGATTTTACCCTTGTTTATGCATCTCTTATGCACTATTCTTGGTCATGATATTTCTAATAATTGCTCCACACCCTTATGTTTTCAAGTACATTATTTGGGATTTACTTGCCTAGATTTCAGAGTCAAACATGTTTGCACTTATGTTTCCTACATTGTTTTCCCTATATTTCTCTTGCGCATATGGAGATGGACATTTCTATAAATAATTTACAACAGCCTGCGTGGCTTGGAAGAATTAAAAACCGGAACTCCTACCAATCCTGTGTGTCCCTGCTCACTAAGCATGTCTCGCAACCCCACACGTACTTGCGAAGTATTATCCATATAGCATAGATTGTGCCGTATTGACATAAGGAACCGGTTATGAACTCAGAGCTCTGCTTACTCCATAAGAAATAAACCCACACTCTTCTACCCAACACTGATAAACTACCATCATATAGCTACCTCTACCTTAGCAACTGTAGTTGTGGGAAGGGAAAATTCTCGGCATTCGGCTCAGCCCAACACCTTTTTCTCACCTTAAAAGGACACATTCCCCCATTGCAATCCACCTTCCTTTCTTCTCCCAACAACCAGGCCATGTCTGCACAGTAGTAAACACTTAGGTGCAGCATACTTTCCTACTTAATTCCATCCTGCTTCGAGCAGGAAGGAGGCTTGCTTGAGCAGGCTTGTTGATGAGGAGTGGCTATTTTGTGTTCACCAAATACAAAAAGGCTGGGAGAAGTGCAGAGACAGGTGTAAATCATTTTTTCTAAGATTTTTCACATTTCAATATCACCAAAATGACTCATTCAGCAGCTAGCAGACAACTTCGCTACTCCATGTCAGAAACTGAAGATACATTTAGAGTAGCCTCTTGTCCGGCTAGTTGGTCTACCACTGCTGTCGGTAAATTCTGCAGTTGTCCTGCTTGTGCTGGATCCAAATGACCACCTATATTGCCCGCAACCTTATCTTCCTCTCCGGCCAGCAAACATCTAGTACTCTGGCCCCTGACCAACACATTCAAAGTTCCGCGTACTTCATCACTCCCAACTATAAACTAAGCTCTATCCAAAAGCCAACGAGAAGTGAAAACCTCAATGCTTTGAGAGAAATTTCTCAATATGTGCTCGAATAGTTTAACTATTGAGTATCAATAGCTCATCCTGCTCGCTACTCATGAAACCCCTCCTAATACATGAACGGCTCTCAAGGCCACATTTGCTAGAGAAAAACTTCTTTCTTCTTCAACCAACTCAATTCTGTTTTCCATACCAAGTACGATACATTGGATCTTCTTTGCGATCATATTAATAGGTACAATACCTTATAGAATCCATTAGACCTCCGTTGCTCCCCCGCCTCCCTCACCAACCCATATACCCTACCGTTTCCAGTTCAAACTGTGTTCAATTAACCAAAGGCTATAGCAGCTGTCCCCCTTCCTTCTTGTCCTGAATCAATAAATGATATCAGTGATAACCTCCAAACCCAGGAGGACCTTACCTACAATCACATCTACAATAAACTAATGCACTTGCAAATTCTGGCCACTGTTAACTCCGCGGACAAGAAAGCTTATAAAAGGGCCGATGTTAAAGGAAAAGGAAAGCAATTACGAACAGAATCCTCCCGCCAGGGACCCACACCTACCCCCAGGGAATACCCCGACTGCAACCAGTACTACTCGAGTGCTCGCAGCGATCGCCATACCTGGAATGAGTGTGTTAAACTGAAGGCTGTCAATGTGAAGAATAAAGAAAAGAGGACCGTTAACAGGGCAAAGATTGGAAAGGAAGAAACTCCTGAACCGGTCAGTACTTTAGCCTCCATCTGAACCACGACCAAAATCTGCTCCTAGCCTCGATGGGTTATAGGCACTGGTCCAAGCTCATACATGACAAAGAACTTGGACCTTTTTATAAACTTTGAGACTGTGAAAGGCATCGTTAGGTTAGGTAATGACTCAGTAATAGAAACATGTGGCTGTGGAACAGTTGTGATCTTGGCCAAAACATCTATTCATCATGTTTCTTCTGTATACCAGGAACGTATTCTTTGGCTTACTAGTTTGAATACTTGCAGTTTGTTGTCCTGGTGTGCAATTGTTGCTTTGGGGAAGGAATTTTCTTTGGCTAGTTCTGGAAAAGATATGTATATTTTTAGGGAAAGTAAAACAGGTTATCGGGGGAAAGCTTGATAGACAAGATTATATTGTGCAAGAAGAGAAAGAGTAGGCAAAGAAGATGACTTACCAACAGTGGATTGAGGGGCTTGGACATCGTGTACCTGACTATCTTAAAAGCAACCACTACTCCGACGCGACCAATCTTGCCAAAGTTGCAAAAGACTGGCAATGCAAAACATCCATCATGTCCAAAAGTACAAAGGGCAAGCCTACATCAATTACAGATATATGCTCACATACACCGTTCGCATCAATTCACTCCAACCTTACCAGAAAATTCTGTAAAACCTTCCTCGGCAAATCCAACTATTATGATACCTTCATAGATAACTGCACGAGATACCTGTGGATATAGCCTATTCATGCCAAACCTGACACAGTAACAGTGTTGATCAGTTTCAGCTATGCTCGCTACACTCAAGATAACACGATAATCACAACATTCAGAACAGAGCATGGAGGTAAATAGGTCAATGCTGGCATGTTAACATTATTAGACAAGCAAGGCATAGTATATGACGTATCTCCCGCTTACTCACATGAATCAAGTAGTGTTTCTGAACGATATAATCCAACAATTATCAATGCTGCACGCTCTTTGTTGACTGGAATACTTAGAGCATTATAGGCTGAAATGATCGCAAACACTGTTTACCCTCGAAACAGAGCCCCTAACTGATCCATATAAAAATTGACTACCTATGAATCTCGCTACCACGTGAAACCATCGATCTACCATCTCTATGTATACGGGACCAAATGGTAGATTCATCGACCAGAGAAGAAACGTCAACCGGGAACGAAACTAATGCTACGGGGTCAAAGGATATCTGATTGGTTATACCTCTTCTGATGAAATATATAGGATATACATCCTTGCTCAGGATAAAGTTACAGAAACTCGACAAATCCTTTGAACAGTTAAGACGATAGCATCTCTCAGAACTAGAATCATGAAACTATTGCTTGCCGAGGAAACTTATGCTACAGTCTATGCCCTATCCCGTCCATTACCTACAACTAAGGTGTTAAAGGAAACAGACCAGTACCAGAACAGAAAGATTAACCCACAAACATCTAAGGAACTTGCTTTACGACAAAACCAATTTTTCGAAACACCTGAGCATCCAGCTACCCCATTCCCCGCGTTGCGGAAGGAATCCTGACATCATATACCACAAGCACCTGTGGACCCAACTGTGGAAATACCTAGACCATCCCTGCGTTCCGGAAGAACCTCAATACAGTCATCGATTAGCTATAAAAAGCAACTTGAACACTGAGTACAACGGACTGCTAGTGAGATACTGGATGAGGACTCCACTACCTATTCCCAAGCTGTAAATAGCTGGCTTGAGGGAGAATAGAGTTCGTTACGGGGTGCACGGGGCCCCGAAAACATGGGCCCACTGCCCGTTTCCCCACCCCGCCCCACTCAACGGCCTGGGGAAGGGTGTCTTTTTTGGCATTGCGCGCCCCTGTCCGCGCTGAGTCCCCCACCCCACCCATACCCCAAATGGGTCCCGTTAACAATAGGTAGTAACAAATGGGGCCCCGTCCAGGGAATGAGTACGTGTGGGCCCTGGACTGGGGCGGGGGACGGATTACGCGAAAATACGCGCCTGGCCCAATGTAAGGGTGGGGTCTAGTGTGTGAAAACCCGCTCTGCCCCGCCTCGTAATGAACACTAAGTAAGTGGGTATTCAAACCAAAAAGAATGTGGATAGTATATTTGAAACATTGGGAGGAAGAGCCGTTGCTCAACGATTTTTGCAAGCTTCTTACTTCAACTTCGAAGAGACATTTGGACAAGTTATTGAGTATGAATCAATCAGACGACTGCTTGCAATATGCGTGAGAAACAGGTGGCGACCACGACAGTTCGACGTCAAATCTGATGGAGTAACCTCATCCTGGTATGTTAGGTTAGGGTACACTTGTGGGTGTGAGCAGGGCTATTGAGCAGACCGCACAGTGGTGACTGGTGTTGTGTGGTAGGAGCACACTGGGCGGGCCACCACAAACTGTATCTAGTCTGAGCTGCGTTCCTTTCTCTGTACGACTACTTATGGTCAACACGCTCCTTGCGAACAAACTTTTCATAGACATCGAATATGGAACACATCTCAGTTTTCCAATCAGCGACTGAGCCGGACTGTTCTCATGATGACAGTTCCGATCATACCTGTGACCTTGCGGTGCCTGTACGACAGCATATTCCCTGCACGGTAACCAGACCTCCATCAGGTTATGAGCCCGGCCAAATACATCCGGATTGTTGGCCGTTAACAGGAATAGGTTTTCCCACGCACGCAAGAAAAGGAAAGGGTTTTTCACATGTGAGCTTTCTGTAGTGAATATTTTCCGGTATCACCAATCACCACACTACGTTGTCCTACATATGCTTCCGTGTCTAGCTCAGAGAAGCAGCGCCGTCGGTAGTAGGAGCAAAGATGAATGGACAAGCTCGTTCATCATCGTTGGTCGGCATGAGCTTTGTGAAGCTGGATGGGACCAATTATCGGTTGTGGGCGATGAAGATGACAGACTATCTCCAGCGAGAAGGCTTGTGGAACCTAGTCAATGGTCATGAGGAGCTGCTGGAGAAGCCGGAGAAACAGGAGTCTGACAAGGAGAAGCTTGTCAAGGAGTACGAGAACAATATGGAGAAGTATGAAAAGCAAGACCTTCAAATGCAAAAGGCAAGCGGTACGCTTCGGATGGCAATGACAGACGCTATCGCGATTCGCTACTACAACGAGATGGAGTGGACAACAGCTTCAAGTATCTGGCTCGACGCGCAGGGCAATTATCAGACAGCTACTAGCTACGACTCGAACCATTTGCAACGAGAGCTATACGAATCCACGCTTGAGGAATCGGGTACTGTACTCGCGTACATCAAGCACATTGAGGAACTCAGAGACGCGCTCGTGATGTGCGGGCAAACCCCGTCATACGGGCATTTAATTTTTCACATCTTGGAGGGCCAACCTGAGATGCCAGAGTGGACAACATGGGTTATGGTAACCAAAGCGGCCCTTCCGGACCAGAAATCTCTCTCTGGATTCAGAAGTTAAAAGAACTAATGCTAGCCTATGAGGCTGAGCTTCATAGAAAGAAGTCCGTACTTCCCGACCAAGCGTTGTATACAAAGGGTAGAAGGGGAAACCAAAGACGTCAAGAAAGCACAGCTCCGGCTACTCATTCAGTGTCAAGAATGAGAGGGAATAGTCAGCCGCCTAATTCCTTCAGCGGTACGTGTCATGGCTGCAGCAAGAAAGGGCATAAGAAAGCTGATTGCTGGCAAGAGCGCAACATCACCGCACCTGGTGGGGGAGGAAGGTGTTACGGGGTAGCTAACACGGTAGGATTCCGAGCTAACTAGGCCGAGGATATTCGCGACAACGGATTAAAGGTCAGGAAGGCTCAATAAGAATTGTTTGATAAAGTAATAGAAGAATATCGTAATAACTTATAATATTGTTAAGGTCTCTTCTCCGTTGCTTGATGTCGTTCTCAACCATCGGGGAGAGCCCTACTATTTATACTAATGTTCACGCTACTTTGACTTCTCTAGTAAAGAAGTATCTTTCTAAGAATTCAGTTCGTCAGAAAAAGTGCGAACACTGTTTGACCCTGAATCTTGCCCAGCTTGACTTTGAGAATCTCCCGACTGCTATTTCTTCTGAGGGTGTCCCCACTCCACCAGTAGCCAGTCTTCGATCTCTTCGTCCTGATAGACTATAATGGAATATGCAGTCTAAATGCCTACATACCAATAGTATCATGAGTATGGAGTGATCAAGTCCGATACTCATCTATCAATGCATAATGCGTATGCATTAGTAAGAGTAGAGAACTGGTTCTCTAATCATCGTTCCAATCAGTTAGCCATATCTTGAAACGTGAACTCTTTGAGGTTCCTGAGTAGTCTCCCAGATGCCTCCGGGAAGTCGCTACTCAGGAAGCTTGGGTTCGGATATATGCTCTCCCCTATGGTGGCATATACCTCGCGCATAATTATGCAAGCTATTCCCGCTAGGGTAATAGAAGGAAGGAAGGAAAGATAAGACAATCGTTATCCCAAAGGGGACCGGATTTCGGAGCAAACAACGATCGCATCTTACTGAGCGATGAGCCGACCGCAATCGCTACTGAACGCAAAGCGGACACCTTGAGAGAGCGAGGGAGAGAGACCTATTCTGAGGAAGAAGTGGACCGTGGATATACTGTTGAACGCATACTGGCAGGAGTAGGCGTGATGAACGAAATTGAATGGGTAGTTGATTCTGGATGCACGAACCACATGACTGGAAACCGCAACGCTTTCGTTAAGGAAACCTATATTTCTCTATCAGCAAACCGCGCCAAATGAAGACAGCGACGGGGGAGCTTGTTTCCGCCGCTGGTATTGGCACAGTTCAAACTTATACATAGACGCCAGGAGGAGGTCGTCAGCAGTTGTTTCTGACGGAAGTACTTCATGTACCAGGAGCGACAGAGGCTGGATTGATATCGGTCAGCCAGCCAACCAAGAAGGGCGTCAGGATAGTGTTTACGGATGACGCGGCGGAGTTCTATCCGGATGGGATTCTAATTGCTATCGCTGACAAGTGGAACAAGCTCTACAAGCTAATACAGAGTGGGAAGTACCTCGATTTCGGTCTACTTCTTTCTAAGAAAGACCATACAACCACTGCGCTCTGGCATCATAGGCTTGGACATCTACACCTACCAGCTGTACTAAAGATGAGTAACACGGAGGTGGCGAGTGGTATGCCTTGTTTGCAAGCAAATAATGGAGAGAATGGCTGTACAGTGTGCCTTACGGGAAAGATGACACGTATCCCGTTCTGAGCGTCAATCCACAGAACTAAAGCGCCATTAGAGTTAGTCCATTCAGATCTGTGTGGACCGATGCAGACTCAGTCCCTTGGAGGATGTCGATACTTTATACTCTTCATCGATGATTTTACCAATTATACGTCGATATACTTTCTCAAGTCAAAGAACGAGGCAGCTGGCTACTTCCAGAATTACAAAGCCGCTGTGGAGAAGCTTTTCAGTGACAAGGAGAAGGGTTTCAAGATAAAGGCGATTAGGACCAACGGCGGAGGTGAATACTCCAACGGTGAGTTCCAGAGAGAGCTAAAGCGGTCCGGCATCGAGTGGCAAGTTACCATGCCTTATACTCCCCAGGAGAATGGAGTCTCAGAGAACAGCAACAGAGTTCTAGTAGAGAGAGCCAACTCATTGATCCAGCACACTGGACCACCCAAGAGTTATTGGGCAGAAGCGCTAGAGGCGACAGTCTAATTAAAGAATGTGTCTCTGACGAAGGGGACAGATGGAGTCGACGCCACACAGTATCAGTTATAGTTTGGATGGAAGCCTGATGTCAAGCACCTGAGGGTGTGGGGATGTACGGCATACTGTTTTATTCATGCAGCAAAACACCCAGATAAAAAATGGGGTCCTAGAGTGGAAAAGACTCGGATGGTTTTTGTAGGTTACACGCAGACTACAAAACAATACCGGCTCTACAACCCTGCAGCGAGGCGTATAGTGATCTCGCGAGATGTAGTCTTTCATGAGAATACATCATATTTCCGCTTGACAGATCAGAAGATATTCCCACCGTTTGCGAATGAACCTGATCTACCTCCACCTCCTGAAGACGTAGCTCCCGTGAGTACCCTTAGGATAAGCCTGAGGAGAATACCACTACCACCACTCCCACCACTTCCATGGGCAAAATTGTCTGGCACACCAGAATCCGCTGAGAGAAAAGCAAGCATGAAAGCGAGAGAGGAAAGTGCTAAAAAGGATGAAGCGAGTGGTACAGTGAGGAAGAGACGGATAGACACAGAACGTGGGACTAATCTCGGTCCTTTCTGGGATATGGAGGAAGATGACAGACAAAGTCGGAGTGAGGTGGCTGAATCTTCCAGTGTGGGAGGTAGTAGGAGTAGAAGTGGAAGGAGCAGCAGAGGCAGCAGACGAGATGGTGACGAGCCAGAAGAAGATGCTGTGAATGCCGGAATCGACTACACCTTTATGGTCACTAATGAACCGGAATCAATCAATGCAGCCTTGAGCGGCACATACAGAGAGGAGTGGCTTAAGGCTATCAATTCAGAGCTGGATTCACTCGAAACACATGATACGTGGACTGTGGTACCCAAAACAGATGAGACGAGAGATCTACGCACTATTTCATCACTCATGGTTTTACAAGAGAAGGTGGGAGAAGACGGACGCGTTGCACGATTCAAAGCACGTTTGGTTGCGCACAGTTTTCTGCAACGTCCCAGTGTTGACTTCATCAAAACCTACAGTCTGACGATCTCATTCCATGCGATTCGGATGGTTCTATCCAAGGCTGCCACGGTGGACAAAGAAATCGTCCAGTTGGACATCGTTACCGCTTTTCTCGAAAGAAAAATACAGGAGGAGGTATACCTCCATTTACCAAAAGAGTTTGGTGTATCACCTGGAGGAAAGAAAGTACTTCAGGATGGATATAATGGTGACAAGAGTGGGACACGAACAACCAATATCGTGGTCCAGCTGAAGAAAGGTCTCTACGGTCTACGGCAAGCTGGTTGTAACTGGTACAACACACTCGAGTCACATCTAAAGAAGGAACTCGGAATGAAAAGTTCTAAGAACGAAGCAGGAATTTATACGACTGGATCTGGCGCGACTATCATCGTTTGGGTGGATGACATGCTACTTATTGGGAGTAAAGCGGATGTCAGGTGGATGAAGTCGGCAATAAGCAAGAGATTTAAGATCAAAGACCTGGGAAATGTTAAGTTTTTCTTGAGTATGCTAGTCGAATGCGATCGGCACAAGAGGAGGATCTATCTCAGCCAGGGGGCATACATCAAGAACGTTCTCACTAGGTTTAAGATGCAGAACTGTAAGGGGTGTCCGACGCCCATGGATCCCAAAAGCAAGCCGCGGAATAGACTAGCAGAGGAGGAAGCGACGGGAAAACATCCCTACCAGGAGGCTGTCGGCTGTCTTACCTACGCAGCTATTACGACAAGACCCGATATCGCCTATTCAAGTTCATTAGTGGGCCGAGTCTCGGCAGACCCATCTACGGCACACTGGGCAGCAGTTAACAGGATCTTACCCTATTTGCGAGAGATGCTTGAACTGCGTCTACGACTGGAAAGAGGAGACAATCAAGCAATTGGGGGAGTATGTAGCCACTACAGGAATGCCGCGATCATCGTATACGCAGATGCAGACTTCACCGGAGAGGTTGACAGCATGCGGTCTACAAGCGGTTTTGTCGTTCTCGATCAATATGGAACTATCGTTGATTGGAGGAGTCAAAGACAGAAGACTATGGCAAAGTCAACCGCAGATGCAGAATTCAACGCCACGGCGTTTGCAGCAGAGGAAGCTATTTGGCTACAGAAGCTACAGGAGGAGCTTTACGGGAGAGGAAATGGAAGTGAAGAGGAAGAAGGAAGACTTTTAGTGTCAGCGTTTAACGACAATCAGGCCTGTATAGCGAGTCTGATGAATGGGCAGTTGAAGCCTTCAACCCGGCATGTGGGTGTGATGTATTTCTGGTTGCGCGAGTTGGTCAGGGACGCAGATGTGGATATCTCATATGTTAGGACTGATGCCATGATAGTGGATGGGCTCACCAAAGGATTGGAGTGAGCGAAGCACCAGAACCTTCTTAATATGTTGTCACTTTCTATGTAACTTGACTGCGAGGCAGAGATGTTTAGTTTTTTACTGGTTTAAAAGTGTTTTTTTTCTTTTTCTTTGTGGATGGACATGAATGGGAGAATGTACGACGGGATTAGGGGGAGTGATGAAGTAACCCCATCGTGGTATGTTAGGTTAGGGCACACTTGTGGGTGTGAGCAGTGCTATTGACCAGACCGCGCAGCGGTGACGGGTGTTGTGTGGTAGGAGCCCACTGTGCGGGCTACCACAAACTGTATCTAGTCTGAGCAGCGTTCCTTTCTCTGTACGACTACTTATGGTCAACACGCTCCTTGCGAACACACTTGTCATATACATCGAATATCGAACACATCTCAGTTTTCCTATCAGCGACTGACCCGGACTGTTCTCGCGACGACCGTTCCGATCATAGCTGTGACCTTGCGGTGCCTGTACGACGGCATAGTCCCTGCCCAGAAACCAGACCTCCATCAAAATCTGCCTTCTTTTACAGTAAATTGAAAGAGGAAGTTTACATGAGACCGCCCATACAGTTCCGTGACAGAGTCAAACTATCGATAACTAACCGATGCATATATGGACTTAAGCAATCTGCCAACGAATCATATGCTCTCTTAACTAAATTCTCAACCTCCCAAGATTTTACTCCATTACATCAAGACCTCTGTACATTTATCTAGAAGAAGTTGGAATGCTACATATCGTTTTTGGTGAACGACATTACAATATATTTGGCCGATACCCGCGATCTGACCACTTGCATAAAATAAGAGCAAACAGCATGTGAGATCTTGGATCTCAGGAAAGCCTCATTTCTACTCAGGCTACATATTGCGTATATATCACATCAGCAAAAATAATAGATTGCATTCTCAGCATTCTATGCATCAGATGCACAGGATGCCAGAATCGAAATAAAGAATCAGGACACAATCATGCTACCACATAACCTACCAGACGCAATCAAATGCAGCACCTAAGACTCAGGGCGAACTGGGCGCAGCACCTACGACTCAGGATGCACCGGGGGCAGCACCTACGACTCAGGACAAACCGGGCACAGGACCTAATACTCAGGACGCCCCCTGAAACTGGACCACATCTTCCTGAGATAACCGAAGGGTCCCCCCTTCACCAGTTTCTGACCTTGGTCACCTTGGTCACAATAGATTTCATGCAATCAAACAATTAAATTTACTACTATTCTACCATGGTTCTAATATACAGGATAATCTACATAGTAACACCCATACATATAAGCACCCTGAGCATTCTCAGCCCCCCCCTCCATTGGCTCCATGGGACCCCCCCTAGCTGTGACCCTGTAACATGATAAATCAAGGTCGCGGAGGGATAAATCCTATATCGCTGTTAAGCCGGTGGCGAGCCCAACCACCTCCCACAAACAGAATCGAAATCCATCAAGAGGTTGGGGAGCAATCCACCTTCGAGTAAAATACCGTAAGGGCTACTACTATAAAGCTCCTCCCCACAGAAGACAACGACTTCGTGGGGTCAGATGCGACAGAGATGTACCTTATACCGTTGGCAAGCTGGCGTCGAGCCCAACACCCTCCCATAAAGAGTATCAAAGTCCGTCAGGCGGCTGTGGAGTAATCTGCTATCGAGTAAAATATCACCAGCTTGAAATCTAATACACTCGGGACAGAAGACAGCGAAATGCTGAGCTTTAATGCGACAGAGATGTACCTTAAACTGTTATAAAGCTCGAGTCGAGCCAAACAACCTCCCGCAAAAGGTATCAAAATCCGTGCCCCGTTTGTGGAATCATCTACCGTCGAGACAAATATCACTAGGGCTAGAACTATAGGGATCGTGTCCACCGAAGACCGCGATTTCCTGGGTATTGATGCCACAGAGGTGTATCCTATACTGTTGCGTAGCTGGCATCGAGCCCAACAATCTCCCTTAATCACATCCAGGATCTGTCTATCGGTTGTGGAGGTATCTGCCATCGAGTTCTGCGATCACCAGCACACTATTCAGCACTCTAACATCATGGATAAATGTCTCAGGGGGAGGTATCCTATACCGTTGCGTAGCTGGCATCGAGCCCAACTGCCTCCCGCAATCAGATCGAGTATTGGTCCAGTGGTTGTGGAGGGATCTGCCATCGGGTTCTGCCATCGCTAGCCTTATAACTTGATGAATAATAGTCCAGTAGGGATGAATCTGATACCTGTGTGTAGCTGGCGTCAGGTTCAGCAACCTCCAAGCATCAGACCCAGGATGTATGAAGTGGTTGTGGTGGAGTCTTGGAGCTGGTGCCTGGGCATGTGGATGTTAAGTGTTGTAATGAGTATATCGTGTCGCATTTGAGGCTAAGTACCGAGAAACCACAATCAACTGTGCTAGACTAGAGATACTCGAGGCTATCACTCGCTTTCAGACTAGAGTGAGCTGGTATTTTCTCTCATTCAAAGATAATGTTCTGAAAATGGAACTCTGAGGCAAAATCTTTGGCGTAAATTTAAGATTAAGGGTATGATGGCTTTCTCACATAGTGCAAGCACTAACCATATTTTCTTTGCCAAGAAATATGACTTCCTCACCTAGGGGCTGGGCCTCAGAAAAGGCTGGGAGCCTGAGGAAACTCAGGGGTAGTGGTAAATCCTGATGTGCAATGGTGTTGAGGTTGGAATGTGGATGCATGGGAGGCAGAGTTGCTTGGTTGCATGTGTCCAGACGGAACACAGTATTAAGAAGAGTCTCCAGATGCACCAGGCCCAACCAAATGGGGCATCTGAGTACAGGACACATAGGATGGACAGGACGCAGAGTCCAGACAAGGAGCGTCAGGAGGCAACACCTCTGTATCTAATACAGGATAGCTTTTTGCGGATGCAGACGGTATTGCTCTTACCCAGGATCGATACATCGGTACTATCCTCACTCAATTTGCAATGGAAACACCAACACGGTATCTATCCCCTTAGCAAAAGGCATTACACTTACTAAAGGGATTACACAATAACCAAAAGCGCAAGTTACCACATACTAATCAATGATAGGTTCCCTCATGTACCTTGTTCCTGGCACAACACCCAATCTAGCATATACTATCTCATTTCTCATGTAATTCTTGTCTTGCTCTACTGATGAACATATAAAGGCTGCTAAATACGGCTTTCGATATGTTAACGGAACGTGAAATCATGGACTATTTTACAAGTATATAACAACAAACGCTATTGATATTTTTGTTGAGGCTGACATTGCTGGCTATCACGATACCAGAAGATCCACCTCTTGTTATATTGTTCTATGCAATAACTGTTGTATCTCCTGGCTTTCAAAGAAACAAGCCTCTAGCGCCAAATCCACTATGGGAGCATAATTTGTTGGTATGTCTTACAGCACCTGCCATATCTGAGGCCTTCTGAAAGGCCTTGCCGACCTTTGCCTTCATGTCCCCATCCCTTTGGACACTGATAATACCGATGCAAATTTCGCGGCTATCAACTCTCAGCTCAATGTTCGAACAAACAATATCTCGGTCGAATTTTGCATTACCCGCGAGGCTCCGGAAGACAAACCTGTTCATTCTTCTTAAGGTTAAATCATTTAACAATCTTGCTGATATATAGACCAAAATATTGGCCAAACCCATGCATCAGCGAATGGTTACTTTATTGGGCTGTAGATAATGTGGGGAAGTGTTGAAATTATCTCTATATTTCCAATGTATATTCAACATACTACCATGTATCTTTTTACTTAGTTTGTGTTTCGGCTCCCCTTGTCCACCGCTTACATTACTTCAGCTAAGATATATATTATATTGTTTTATTGTTTATTCAGGATAATATCTCAGGATTTAACATGTGCTTTCCAATCAGCTATTTAGGATTTTATGGTTGGTTATGCATCTCTTATGCACTATTCTTGGTCATGATCTTTCTAATAATTGCTCCACACCCTTATATTTTTACCCACATGATTTGGGATTTACTTGTCTGGATTTCAGGGTCAATCATCTTCGCACTTATGTTTCTTACATTGTTTTCCCTATATTTCTCTTGCACATATGGCCACCTACTTTTCTATTAATATGGTGCTACCGCCCACCAGGCTTACAAGAATTAAGAACCGCAACTCCTACTAATCCCGTCTTCGCCTCTACGCTAAGCCTCCCTCAAAACCTCCCTCCTACTTGTGAAGTATTATCTACACAGAATAGATTGTTCCACATTCACATATTGAACACTGCTTGGCTTACCTATCTGAATATTAAATGTTTTGATTTACACTCTTGACTTCCAACTTGTGTTTGCTTCTGAAATGGGACGATATCAATTATTGCTCCAAATGGCAAGCCACTTCAAAATAATGGATTTATATGCAATCTTCCTTGCTTAACAGAAAATATTAAAGGCTCAATTTTATGCAAACTCAACCATCAAATAGGAAATCTGACAGGATTACCAGTCTTATATAATGAATTGCAAGTACTCTGCATATAAGCTTTATTGGTGAGAATTCTGAACATGAAGACAATAACATTCAACTTCATATCAAGCAAGAAGATACTTCAAATCCATCTCATAGTCTTCCTCAACAGGATAAGTCACAACTATCTCTTTCGTTACAGAAGCTATAACTTTCAATTCCTACTACTAAGTCCATAATTGATACCAGCTCCTCCAAGCTACCAGCCATGCTCGAACCTCAGCTTTTTCGTCTGCTAGTCCAACAGGATCCACGACTCAAGAAGATACACCGCTACCATTCTCTATACCAACAGCTCATCCACCATCTTTCAGTTATGTTAATATCTCTTGTATCCATATTTCTCCCTCTGAACATCCAGCAACTCCCACCGGTCATTTGCATTCTCAATCCTCTTCTCCAAGCAATTAAGATTTAACTTTACTTTCCCTCTACCTGTTCTCTATTCAATCCACTCATGAACTTCAACGAAAATCTAATAATAATAAGTCTTTTTTGTCAACTATACTAGCAGCTATAAATGCGACTAGCATCTGTGATATGAGTATAAATAAGTTAACTGAGTTGGATAAAGCTGAGGACTACTCTTAATCCTTTATTACTATAAAAAGATATTTTCTTCTTTTTTACGGTTACTTATCTTGCTCTTGATTCATTTCTCAAATAGCTCTTTTCCTTCATAACCATTTTCCTTTTTTTGGCTCTTCTTTTTTCTTTCATTTTATTCCAATAACTTTTTCTTGTTTTCACATTCCTTTTCCCATAATATCTTTTCCTCCTTTTTCATTTGTACCTCTTTCTGTACTTTTTCCTTTATAAACAATTAAGTATTTCATTGATAGGTACTTTTCCTATTTCACATTTATTACAATTTCTAAGAAGGTTATTTCTGTTTCTCATTATAACAATCTTTTTTCACAATTGTCTTTAGTCTTTATTTTTCTCATATTCATTGGATTTACTATTATTCGTTTCTACTTAAGTAATCTGTCAAGATTAAGCTACAGATTTTATTTAATGTCATTCAGATAGGAAGTAAGCTGTCGTATAGGTCAAACTTGATACTATCCAATCATTATTTATTTTGCTAGTATCATACTTTTATCATGTACATAGAGCGGGTATCTGCCCTCGTTCTTTCAATCACTTGTTTTTATATCTAAATACAACTGTTACCCGGCCCTAGCTGGCTTTTCTACCAGTATCATCTCGCTTAAATTTCTTTTGCACTCCATGTCTACATGACCCGCCGTTGTGCCCTACCCTTGGTGAGGTAATTATGAGCTGAGTGGATACAAGTTTAGTGAACGGCGATAAAGTCGGATAGCAAATTTTCTTCATCAGAAAGTATTCAAATGAATAGGGATCGGAAAGAATTTATCATATGGATTTATTGATCGCCGATCTTTTCCCACCTTGGTAACTACTAGCGGGGAGCGAGTCAAGCTGGCTGGTGTGGTTGCTATGCGATTCGATCGTCTTGCCAGCGCTTTTGGGCTCAGCTCTCGGGAACTGACACTTAAAATTCCTAGCATGCTTTCTGTAACCAGGCGTTTAATTGCATGAATCCCCATGTCCAGCTTGACTATCCAGGGCAAGATGCCGGGGATTTTTCTGACGCTAGGTGGTAAGTTGGCATCCCTTTTGTAATGAGGGTTTGTATTATAGCGCAGTCATGGAACATCACTCGACAATCCTCATGATCTGGATGTTGTTATTGTGCCTCAATATGTGAACGCTGAACTGTAAAGACTTCCCACAACTTCTGCTCGCTGTATCATTCTTACTTGCTTATCCTAAGAGAGGCAAAAGGCCAAACATATATAGGGAACGTAAGTGACCTCATCCGTCATGAAAAGTAACCGGTTTCCTGTCTTCAGCCCCGAACGCATCATCATGATGTGTTCCAACCGAGTGTACGCCTCCAAACCTGGAGAGCGCAATGAAGCCTAGCCGATACGAAATAGCCGCTCAATAATCAAGACCCAACCGGTGATGTCTCACCACCACCACAAAAGATGCAACCCAATAGAGCGGAAAGATATAGGAAAGAAACGCTTTAGACAAAGCCGTTGTTTGAGGACAATGGAAGACTTAGACAATAATCAGAAATTCAACACTGGAGGGTGGGTTTGCCTCCCCGACTCAAAGCGGGACACCGGGTCTGGAGAGGAAGTATAAATGCTGTGTAAACTCGGCTCTGTAGCGACTGAAAAAGGGCGGGGTGGCGAATAGAACCCTTTTCAGCTGGTAAATGGGGGGTGTCTCTGCTTTGCCCTTGTACCTATTCCTGTAAATACCAACAATCAAAGCATCTCGGGCCAGTAGGCTTACCCGGACGGCTGGGGGGCAGGGAGGGTAAGAAGAAGGAAAGAAGAAAGGGGGGCTACTTGTCGCCCTGGATGTGCCCTTGGGGGCCTCCTTCTTATCCGTGAGGGCCCCGCTGGCCCTGGGAGCGAAGGAGATGGTACAAAGAACATTTTGATGCTCCCAGAGAATCCTTCTAGCAACAGCGCCCCCGATAACAACAGCATTGCCTAACCGCCAATAACAGCCGAGCGCTCTGGAAAAGAGAGGGAGGCGGGGCTAGGATTTCGAGATTGGGAGAGGAGACATCTCTAACATTTAATGCCTGCTCTATAACTCTATACTAGTGGAATTGTTAATTCATTTAGTATGATTACGGAATTAGAAATGCAAAAAGCGATAGGGAAAATGAACTTGAGGACCGGGGGTGGATGCACATACGTACGGCTAGCCTGTCTAATGAGTTAGAATGGGTTGAACTACCAAAGTGTATGCATTGGTTCCATGTACGGGTGTTTATCAAGCTGTGCAATCATATTGTAACAATTTAGTCAATGGCGGTGATAGTGTACTTTATTTCCTGTACGCGTCGTGCAAATTTCGAAATATGATACCATGGTACTCAGTGTACCGGTATTTCTTATAGAGTGAGAAGGGCCCAGGCTAATAACCTGGTTAAAACATGGACGCTAAAGGCACAATGTTTACGCCTATGCGGATAATACCTGCTTAGGATGCAACGCACTCTCCTCTGCACCGGCCTACTATTATCCATATCGTAGTAAATATTCTACCTTTCATGTTCACATTTTAACCCCCTTCCAAGTATGGTATCACGACTACCGTGTTATCCCGCAAAGTCACATTGGACCTAATGCGGATTTTCTCAAACCCGCTCAACCACCACTGCCTGTATGTTTAAACTGTGGCAACATGGGGCTAGTTCGTGTTCCTCTTGCCCTCCCTTTGAGTCGATTGCATTAGCTTAACCTTAGCTGGCGTTAGCTCCCATCCGACCTTTGCCGGATCATACGGTAACTTATAACCTTTTTATTAAGAGCAGTCAGAAACCGGTTTGGGCTGGACTGGACTGCTTGAGACAGTCAGGTCGAGTCAGCATGATTTATCATGATTTCAGAGTCCAATCCCGCCCTCAAGACTTGGCCGGTCTGACCATTCGGAACCCTGCACAGAAGGGATTCTTTTATTTCAGTAGTGATCGTGGTAGATCGGTCTCGGGACCACAAATCACCACCTACAACCTGCTATGAGGGGTTGAGTAACCACCGATGAAGAGGGATGGACACGATCAAATCATGATCTGGCAGAGCATCCATGATCCGATCGATTCGCTCAATCATAGGTACTGCTTGATCATGCTCGAATCATCGCGTATACTCGAGCAAGCTTAGTGATTGGGTTATACTATATTATTAAATTTTCTCAATTGGGTTACTGCCTTCGGTACTGTTCGCGTGTGAAAAATGTTTCCAAAGATCGTTTCCCTCCACCCACCTCTCCAGAACCCGGGAGAGCAGGGGGGCGCAATGAACCCCCGACTCTCTGGTTCATTCACCCTACTCTACCCCTCAACAACACGCTTCAGCCCCTCCGAGAATTTCATCCTGAGCTCCTTTGACAACCGTGGAAATTCTTCCACCCCATCTGAATGAATTTCTCGGCAGAGGGAAGACTGTCTTGCAGTCGCATTTCCTGGTGGTCGGCACAAGCCCTCACATATTTCTTTCCACCCATTGCGGAGTTTAAGTGAGAAGGGAACTCCTAAATTTCACAAAGTCAACGCCGAAGCTTATAAGAATGGTAACCCCTTCTGAAGCACCATTGCAGTAGACGGCACAGCCCGTAGCTTCGAGGACCGGGGTTCTCTTACACATGCACGGCACACTTTATCTATTGCGCTTATGGATTCAACATAAACACTTGGGTGCGCTTGTCCGGACCGCTCTCAAGCGAATACCCAGGTGATCGATTATCGCAGCAGATCTATCTAGAGCTAACTTCAACCCCCGACACGGCGCTACAACCGCACCAGGACCTCGGACCCTTTGCCTAGTTGTATTATACTATTCCCCCAGTTGTAAATGTATTGCTCGACTCAATACGAACCAAGTTCTCAACCCACAAACTGCAGACTATTGAAAATGGCGGTGTCTCGGATTCTTCGCTTTCCCAAAGTTATGGACAGGAGACCAATGCCGGATGAGAACCTGTCATCTATTTCTAGTCGGATGTTCTCTTAAGTAATAATGTGTCGCGGCCGGCACGGCGCAGTACGCCAGAATCCTGATGGACATCCCTGGCACCCGTGCCAAGGTTGCTTCGCAACCCCCGGATGTTCGCAGGCTCACAACCTGGGGCAATCTAAAGAGTGCCTTACAGCTCAATGCAACTTTACAGCTCAATGCAAGTTGTGGCTTAGCTAGTAATTTTATGACTCATAATACCTTTGTGACTCAGCATAAGTTAGTTACTAAGTAAAAACTTTCTAGCTTAACTTGAATTTTTTATTTAATATTTATATGGGATGGTATTCTAATTTATATTAATTTTCACAACCTTCAATGATTGTAAAGTACTAGGGCAAAAGTATCCGTCCAATCGGTGGTTACCAAGCGACACCACAACAAACCCCACCTCTCCGATCAACCACCCCTCAACCACAATGCCTCCCCAGAAGACAGGCTACCTCACCGAGTTTGAGAAAGGGCAAATTGTTGCTCTAAGAAAAAAAGAAATCTCTTTTTCAGAAATTGGAGAGCTCTTACATCATCCTAAGAGTACAGTTCAAACTTTCCGAGTCCATAATCGCTTCCAAAAGAGGGGTGATGCCAACACCCTCCCAAAACCAGCAAGACCCAAAATTATCACTACCAGAACTTGTCGCCGCCTAGTCAGAGAGTCTAAGAAGGCACGCCACCAGACTTTATCAGAATTGCGCAATAATGTTGCTCCTCATGCCTCCCTTGATACACTCAAGAGAGCTTTGGCCTCAGTCAACATTAAGAAGTGGAGGGCTAGGAAAAGAGCCCCCCTAAAGGATGAGCATGCTGTTAAGAGATTGGCTTAGGCTATGGAGTATAAGAATTGGACAAAGGAGGACTTTGAAGGGGTCATCTTTAGTAATGAATGCATGGTTGAAAAGTGCAAAGATCCTAAGGGTATTTGGGTGTTCAGAACACCTGAAGAAAAATGGCACAAAGACTGTATTCATGGGGTCACCAAGGGGGCAGGAATAAAGCTGATGGTTTGGGCTTGTATTTGGGGTACAAACAAGGGTCCTCTGATTCCCATATTTGAGAAGAGTGTTGATAGATTTGTATATATTGGGGTTTTGGAGGATGGCTTAGTTGATGTTTGGCAGGAGGTGGAGGACACAGTTGGGGATCCTATCTTTCAGCAGGATGGTGCAAAGATACATACTGCAAGAGATACTATGGCTTGGTTTGCAGAAAACAGCATACAGGTTATGGAATGGCCACACAATTCCCCAGACCTCAATCCTATTGAGCACTGTTGAAAGAGGGTGAAGGAAAAGCTGCACCAGCGCTTTCCCAACATTCACAAGACCAAGGGGGGTCCAGATACTGTTAGAAAACATCTAGCAGAAGCCCTCAATTAGGTTTGGGCTAAGGATATTGAAGGTGAATTTCTGGAAAAGTTGTGGGAGTCTCTGCCTAATAGAGTGGCTGCTGTCTTAGATGCAAGGGGATGGTATACAAAGTATTGATTTTTTTGCTTTATAATTTTATATATAGCTTTCCTTATAATTATTGGATGTCTAGACATATTTTCAGTTTATTCTAAGCAGTTGTGGTTGAATAGGTAGTAAATTTGTAGTGGTAGTGAGGTTGCCGTTGCTTTGCCGGATGAGTACTTTTGCACCTGTACTTTAAAATACGTAGTCTTTGATAATAACAAGTGAAGCTTTTATTTTCATTATTTGTATTAAGCCCCAAAGTTTTGCTTAGTCACAAAGTTTTTGCTGAGTCATAAAGCAATGCTGAGTCACAAAGGTATTATGAGTCATAAAATTACTAGCTAAGCCACAACTTGCATTGAGCTGTAAAGTTGCATTGAGCTGTAAGGCACTCTTTAGAGTGCCCCAGGTTGTGAGCCTGCGAACATCCGGGGGTTGCGAAGCAACCTTGGCACGAGTAGTGTGAGTGCAATCTCACGAAGAGAACACCTTCATAAAACTTTCGAACTAGGCGAAAAAAAACCGTTTAATTTAAGCAAGCAAGAGAAGTTATACCATAGACGTCAGCTAAGTCAAGGAGACAGTCAAACAGAGAAACAACCCTAACCGCTTTGCCATCCCACGCGCAACCGATGTGGTTCCATTCCCAACCACTCAGGACCCCAACCCACCCCACCAAGTCCCATAATTAACATCTCAAACTGTGCTACGGCTAGTCGTCTGTCTCCCATCGATTTCACCTTCCTCTTCATGGGACTAGTTGCAAAGCCGACCCTGGAAGGATGACCACCATGAAAACCGCTCCTCCTCCTAACATCCCTATAAATCCTCTGTCTCTCCCGGTGCTGTAATCTTGCCTATTGATAGTAGTAGTTGCATTCTTACACTCTCTCATATCCGAAAGGCTAATCCTTCCACCGGTGCGCTTAGATATTGCTTCCTCAGCCTTGCCCGTTCTTTTCCCCTGTGCCTCTTGGATGCTATCTGGCGTCAATACCAGGTGGCAAGACCCCTCGGCGGCGGGGGGGGGGTACCAGGGCGGAAGAAGTCTAGCCAAACCCCGGGATCATATTTCCGAGTTGTACGCTTATGGCAGTGGTGTCGAGTTTGTTCACGAGTCTCGCCACGGCGGTCATGTGATTCTCAACCGTAATATTGCAAGTGGGGGTGGGGGAGAGGAGCGCAGCAGGTGTAGAACTCAAAAGGTGATGATTCTGCAAAACTATTCTACCCGGCAGTATTACTGTGGCAAACACTACCGCGCCTGCAGTACTCTTCTTGAACAAGGTGTGCACAGGCATAACCGGTACGCATGAGGCATCAGTAGCCAGTTGCAAGGGATAGCCATCGACATCTCTCGAGGAGAGAGATTCAGGTCGCTAGCTTGGGTTCCCACCCTGGGTCGCCGCTGTAGTTGATGCCTCAGCTCCGGTAACCCACGCAGACGGTAGAGAACGTTTTACCGCCATTGTCGGAGGCGAGGGGTGTTGTGTAAGAACAAAATATGGAACCCTTATGGTTATCCCGCTCGCCCCTCTTCCGCGTAGGACACGCTCAGTCATAGTATGGTTGCCCTGCTATAAACCCATTATCGACTTCTTGAGACTGGGTAAACAGACCCCTCGGTAAGGAGAGTATTATCCCTCCGTCGGCCTGGATGGAGGGATACTCCAATACTGTGAAAGCTGTTGTTAGTCGGCAGCACTCACTCCCCCGCCGCCCATCGGACATCGCTCCTACTACCCCGCTGTTACCAATCGCTCAGAGCATACTAGACGGATATCGGAGGGTTCGCAGGAGTCACGCGCGCATGCACTATGCGAGATGAGGAGGTGATGAGTCGCTAAAGTGGGGAAGAAATGAGGGGCAGAAGGGGTAAGGCAATGGTGTGAGAAGGTAAGGAAATGGTGTGATAGTGTTAAGGAATCCGAAAGAATAGTTGGCATTGACTCTTGTTATTTAAATGACTCTCCTCAGCCCGCAATTTTTAGAAGTTTAGGTCACAGAATTATATGTTCTCGTTTTGATATCCTTTAGTCTTTCTAGGCACAAGCTTCTCTGTTGATAGCGGTATTTCGACATAGAATTTTGTCAAAAACTGGTGCAGGCGATGTACTCAATACCACCAGTCTAACTAATGGTACAAAAAAAGAACACACTTACAGCCACTGAAATGTCGCTTCCGGTCCACAAGAGAAAAGGGTGTCGATAGTGATAGAATCGCTTCCCTCGGTGGAAATGATATCACAAACGGAAAAGAAACAAAAAGAAAGCAAACCGTGCTGCCGGAGGGGCAATCACCGCTCACGCAGCCGGGAGTGGGACGAAGTAAATAGAATCACGAAGTTCCCGATAAAGAAAGAAAGAAAGGTCACGATTGCGTCCCGAAAATACCTCTTTCCCTGAGGTTGTCGTTTTCCTCCGTTGTTGTCTGCCCTTCAAGGTACAGGCCCGCTCCTCTGCCCATGGATCTACCTGCAGCCGCTTATAAACCTTCTCCCCCCTGTTCATATCACGTATTCCCAAGCTAGCCCATCTCGTCCACCATACTAACTACCTATCTACGGGCTAATAAAAAAACCATCTATGTGTAGAGTGCTGTAGCTGTAAACACAATTTCATACGCCACACCACCCAGCACAGAAAAATAGGAAACGACATATAAAAAAGAAAAAAAAGCAAGAAAGATCGAGCAGAACAAAAGGGACAAAGGATAGATGAAAAAGTATTGATGGGGACAGGCAGCAACCCGAAAAAATTGACTCCACTCGACCACAGCGCATACCCGCCTTCTCTAGGGACAGGGTGAGAAAGGACTTAAGGTGCAGAAAAATGGAAAACGCATGCCCGAAGGGAGATGGGTTGGGGATGATGAAAGGGGGTGGAAGATGGAGTCCGGAAACTATTCTCCATACGTTACCAACCGTATAAACACATTAAGGCAAGCGAATCACCTTTACTGAAGAAAGAAAAGAGAAATTTGATCAGGAGTGGCCCCAATGGAAGTCACCAGGGGAAATACTCCAGAGAAACTCGAACGACCTCTCCAAAATCTCCCGCAGACAATCCTCACAAAGAGTCAGGATGGCAATGACACCGTCTCCGCACACACCATGAGCTGCTGTGTTGCGAACCCCTATCACCCCCGGCCACTAATTCTCCAGTTAATTGAACCAAGTCTTGCACAGATAGAATTTGGGAAGAATAAAATAATAAAAGAGAAAAACTTACAGCCTCAGCCAACACATCTACTTGCTCCGTATTCTCACAACCAAACTACTAGTATCTCTCCCGGGTGCCCAGTATTGTTTGAACCCGACTCTCTTCGCCACCCTTGCGCTCTGCAACGATGGCCTTCGCATAAACGGCCTTAAAAACCACTGCCGCCACAATTTGGATGTATGTTTTCAACTTGGCTAGCCCTGGGGGCCCAACCACTAGGATTGTAGTCCCATACAATCCGTCCGGTTCTCACCTTCTGGGGAATGGTCCGTCTTAGCACTCCTAAAACGACAGACTATGAGCCGTAGTCGGCCCTATCCCCGCTCTCAAGATGGACGGACTCGACTGCTGGGAACACTGATGGTGGGAACATGAGGAGGCGGTACGACGGGGGGCTGTTGAAATTTGGAAGTTGAAAGTGGGAGTAGTGATCGGGCTGAAGGGTTTCGGCGGGGTGGGGTGAAGAGGTTCAAACGGAGGAGAGTAGTTTAGCCTGGTGTTCCCAAGGATCCCGTCAGCCTGGTGGACACAGCCAGAACTCCAGTCCCGGCCATCCCGGTCGTGTATCTCATGCTGTAGGACAAGAGCGTCCATCCTTTGCGGAGGACTACAGTCTAAGGGGGTGACTGTAAGTCTCTAGAGTCCTCTCCGGATGGGTAGCTCCCGAACGGTACCTGCAATCCTAACCCGTTATCTCCAGTCCTTTCCAGATAGCTATTGGGACGGCTAATTACCTGTAGGTCCCGTGAATTGCCTGCAGGACTAACCGGTTACCTGCGGGATGAGTCCGCCCATCCCGGGTAGTATTCCGAACGGACGCCAAGATACCCGTCCGTCGCAGGAGCACTTTCAGGTACAGCCACCTGCCCCGTCTGGACTCGAAGAGGTGCGGGCTGGGCGCTTGGGAGTATTGACTCTGCCCGAAGCAGTTAAGGAGTTGTATGATAGCTGGAGAAAAGCAAATGGAGAAAAGGGGGTGACAAGGGTCGCAAGATTCGGGACTGTGGGGGGAGAGCTGGAAAGGACTGTTGAAAATAGAGGGATTGAGAATAGAGTAGTGATAAAAGTAACGAATTTCGGTGGGGTGAATCAAGTGGTTGAAACGAACAAGAGTAATTTGCACTAAAGGTACCAGAGAGTTGGTAGGTAGCGGGAGGAGAAAGGACTCCACCGGGCAAGGTTCCTGAAGACAGGGCACTATTGAATATAGCGTGGTTGAGAATTAATGAAATGAGCGGATAAAAGGAACCTACCTGGTTAAGCGAGGTGGTTTGAGCGAATGAGTAATTTATGTTGTAGCGATTATGGAGTTGCGAGATGCCTTGAGAAAAGAGAGAAAAGGAAAGGAAAACAAAGACGAGGAGAAATCGAAATTAGGTGCTTCCATTTTTGTTGTATATGCTATGTTGGAAATGATACATGGAACTCAGGACCAAATAAGCCGAGGACGGAGCAGAGAGTTTACACAACTTCTCATTAGGTACGGGGGGTAAAAGAACAAGCTTTATCAAACATTGGAAAAAGGGGGATGAGAAAGGCAAAATAATAAGAGTTGTGGCAAGACCAGTTTGATTGAGCAGGTTTGCCGGAAAGAAAAGACTTGGGTGTGCAAGAGGGAGAAAGGCAATTGAGAAGGGGGAAGAGACCCGCTACCAATGACAAACAAGACAGCTCCATGACTAAGCATCCCCCTCCCGCTGCATATATCCCACAATATCTAACATACATACTCCTACTTAGAAGTGCTAGCATTTATAATAGGGGGACGGGGAGATGGGATGAGTAATATTCGGTGATCTCCCCCCTAATTTGTTTTTTTTGGTTCGCATGATATTGGGGTTGGTGGGGGAGTGCTGCTTTCATGGCCGGAAATTGAAGTGTTCATTGCTAGGGGTTAGTTTTGTCCATGGAAATTATGGGCTAGCAGTTTGTCTAAGGGGAATGTTTGGAATGATTTAGGAATTGAGATTAGTGAATGCCGGAGGTTAGAGATTAAGGTTCGCTGGGAGCTGGAAGGGGCCGGTGTTGTACTGTGATTATGTCAGGGCTGTATTGAATTACGGAGGATGAGGCGTGAGAGGACGAAACGGAAAAGAGAGAATAGGGGAATAAGAGTTCCGGGAAAGTTCTCAGGATTTGTGTCGACGGAGAAGCGAAGCAGTGATAGGAGAAACTATGGGCGATGTTGAGGATAAAGAGTTTTTCCGTAAAGTCAAGTCCGTGTATACATGGGACACCTCTGGTGGCATAGAAAGAACAAGGACTCAAGTCACTCCCGACCAACATAGCCTATTTTTAAGAATTCGTACATAGCTAAGGACATTTGTCCCAAGCACGAGGTGTTTCTCACCGAAGTCGACAGTGCTCGGGTAGCCTTGAAACTCCTATATTTCCAAGTTAGAGGGGACTCCGACCGTGTCTGGCTCCCGCAAAATCCGCCAAGTTAGGCCTAGGAGGGGAGAAGCCGACCTTTTTCCAGGGGTTTTATTCCAGCGATGAAGAGGTTTGCCGGGATCGAGCTCTTCGCCCTCGAGTAACTCATATCCACAGCTTAGATTCCGAGATTCCCGACCAGGTCATTCATTCTATTATCCGACTGCATTTCAGAGCAGAGATAAGCGGAGGCAAAATCCCGAAACATCAGCCGGCCGTTCCCCACCCAGCCCGCTGGAAATGCCACCACTTGCAAGCAGCATTACCAGTATGCACTTGCTGAATACGCTCACCTCGAAAAATATCCTAAGATAAATATTTGCCTTCCGCCCTTTTCTTTCTCGAGTTATCTTACAACTCAGTCGCTTAAATACCAATTTCCCCGGTTTACCTTAACCACCACCCTTCACTCGGTAAAATCATTTAGTATGATCATTATGTCTATTCTCCACTCGACCATTTTCAATAGTCCCCACTGTCCCTCCTCCAGCCCTCCCTCATCCTCCCTGCCCTATCTCTCCTTCACTTTTTCCCCTCACTTTCTCTAACAGGCTTACAACTCCTTACCGGTTCAATACAAATTGCTCCCGTCCACCCAACCACTTCACTTCGTCCCGCCGAAGTCTTTTAATTCAATCACTAGCTTAATCCCAAATCCTCTATTTCCAAAGGTACCCTAGCACTCCTGCTCTCCCGGCTGTCCCGCATCCCCCCTCCTTCTCTTGCTTACCCCCAGCCACCATACAGCCCCTTAACCTCTTCAAGGCAAATGACTCTCTTCCACTTGAACCACTCGACCTCGCTCCGCAGAAGTCCCTTGGTCCAACCACTACCATAATCTTCACACCTTCGTTTTCAACAGTCCCCGCCATACCGCACACCACCCCCCACCCGCCATGGTCTACAGTACTACCTCTGCACGCGAAAGTACTGCCCCACCCCGTAGGGACCCCGCCCAAGCTAAAAACCGTCATCCTGGGATCTTGCTACCCTGAGAAGAAGGCGGAATGGGACCCAGTCCAGTTGTGGACTCTTAGCAGTCACCTGGACAGTTCGGAACACTAGGCATTGTTTCTCAGGAGCCTAAAGTTGATGGCATCTAGTAACGGATGTCCGAGCTGCAACAGGACTAGTCATGAGCCAATGACCTCAAGTGAGCTTGTGTCCTTAATTTCCCTAAACACTCCAGAACCTTATAGACAGCTGCTAAATACAAAAACAACTCTTTTAGCCCCGATCCACCCGAAATCTCCCAAAACCTTTCTTATTATCCTCACCACTACCGCAAGTGCTTCAGGAGCGCATGACCAGTGTTCTCAATCGTCTAGTTAGTCCGTCTTTTGATTAGGACGAGGTAGGCATGAGATCTGGGACTCTGGCCGGGTGGGGAGCTCCTCCTGCAGTCCGTCCGCTAAAAAAAAATAGGTTGTGTTTCTAGAGACTGACTTGGGGTTCTTACTCTTTCTATGTCGCGGGAGGTGTCCTATATATGCACGAACTTGATTTTACAGAAAATCTCTTCATCCTTAACATTGCCATTACCTCTCCCGTCTTCGCTCAGCTTTTCCCTCCAATACAACTCCTCCAGAAATATCTCAAAATCCTTATTCCCTTCTTCCCTTATTCCCCTTTTCTGATTTCATCCTCTCACTCTATTTTCCTCATCTTCGGCAGTTCTTGAGAGTCTTTACACCCTCTTGGGTTTCCCAATCATCATATTACGACACTGATCTGTCCTAACTCCTAGACATCATTCCTCCTTAATATTCAACACTATAAGGTTATGCGCAGCGAATATAGATTCCAGTGATCTGGCGATGCCGAACTTTTATTGGTACGAACAATTTGGATAGAGAAAAGTTATCAAAGAAACAAAGGATAATGGAATCGTGTACGGTAATGACTTCGACAAAAAGTAGAAAGACCAAGTGAATAAGTAATGAATGCGATGACTGATAGAAAACAAATGAACAAAGGGAAGAACAGGCTTTCTTATATCCTCCGTGAGATGAGACCTTTCCTCCACAGCACACTTCCTGCGCGTGCTATATCTTTGATCAGTTTCTTCCGCATAGTTCCCCTTTCCTACTTCTCAGCCGAATCCCTTCCAAGGTGAAAACCCAAGCACCGAGGTTGTGGTTAACCGGTTTGCTGAATACTGAGTGCATAACCGCGGGTGCCATGGTTGTTCGGCTATTGCTGATAGTTCGTGTTTCGTTGTTGATGAACGGAGGTCTTGAAGCTGTCGCACTAGATATGCAGGGTTGGTGTCCGAGATCGGTATGAAGCTAATAGTCGTGAGACGTCTTTCGAAGACTTAGTGTGTAACAGGTCGCAGTGATAAGGTTCCTAATCCAACGCGCATGGGAATATATGCAAATGGTGAGCAGTCCAGAACGATCCACGTTCAACACTTAACCTCCGGAATTCCCTAGAACCGATTCCCAAACCATCCCAAACATTCCTCCTTTTTCCAACTCCTGGACTTCACGCACTATCGCCGTTCTGATACCATACTCCTCAGTCCTCTAACCTTTTTCAAATGAACTTCTTCTCTACCATCCACCTCCATGTTTCAACTGTGTCTGAGATATGGAACCTCGTGGATTCACAATACATCCTAACCTCTACATGCAACGGGAGGCAGGGGCGTATGGGTGCTCAGTCCGAAATGCCTACTGATAATAGCAAGGCCCCGCGAATGACGGCTGGGCCTTGCAGATCCCGATCGGAATACCCTTTTTGGCTTCGACTATAGAGCCCCACCGTCGTCACAAAACACGGACTCTACTCCCCGGTGTCCTTTCCACCCCGTCCTGCAAGCAGTGTCCCCAAGCGTCCAGTCTGTCTCGCTCCTAGTCTAGACTAGACGGACGGTAGTGCCTGAAAGGGTGCCCTGGATTGACGGGCGGGGACTGCAGGTGTCTTAGGTGCAATTTGCCGGAAAGCTCCGGGTGACGGACAGGCCCTGCAGGTGATTGGTGTGCCCTGCAGGTAATCGGAGGGCCCTATAGGGTATTGGCGAGGACGGCAGATAACGGGTGAGGATTGCAGGGACCGTTGGGGAGTTACCGATCCGTAGCAGACTGTAGGCACCTACAGTCACACTCTTACTTGCTGCAAAAGTGACGGAAAATACGGGTAGTGTGTTTGTGGCACGAACTGATTTTTCACCATATGTTTTCCGAATCCCTGTTTTCGACCACATCTTGCCTGTAACAAATTGACGGTAATCTTCACCAAAGGACGGACGCTCTTGTCCTATAGCTTGAGACACGCCTGGGACTCCCGGGACTGGAGTCCTGCCGGTGCCGACAAAACTAACGGGACGCTTGGGAACACTGGGGAGATAACCGCTGCCCACTGTGTTTCGGGAGCTTCAAATGGAATCTCCATTTGCGGTCCCCCTCCATGCTGGAAGTTACGACACGGTTTAAGCGGTTATTGCGATATACAACACTTTGTCATTACGATAACCACATAACACGTGTTAATGCCGTCAAGCATTCAGATATACAATCCTTTCTTGAAAGATTTAGATTCTAGGTCATTTCTTCTGGTATTAGCTTTCTTGCACACCAACAATTGGGTTCCCAAAAGTGGGTTGCTGAGTGGTCCTCATGTTGGACGGATTGTGCCCTTCCAGTTCGAAAATTGCCCAGCAGTCTTATATCTTTATCATCGAAGGCTGCAACCACTAAACCTGCCAACCCTCTCAGTGCCAAAATCCTCGGAAACTCGAATCGACAGGTGCATTTTTTTTCCTGCCATGCAAATCGGTAGGCTAATTCTAATTGATACTTACCACAACTATGTTCAAGGTTGCTAATTTTATTGAAATGATAAAGGTACGGGGGAATTATTTACAAAGGATCCACTATTGAGCACACTGGTGATCTGTATCCTGGGGCTATGTGCAGCAAATTTGTGGAGAGATTAGGCGTGCGATGGGGACAAAATATGAGAGTGTTGACCAAGCTGTGCCCCAGCAGTGTTCCCAGCCCGCCAGTCTCTCTGTCGCTGGGGTAGGACGGAACGGACTACGGCTCATAGTCTTTCTTTTGGGGTGCGCTAGGACAGACTACGCTAGGGAAGGTGCCGAACGGACGGACTGCAGGGACTACAGTCCTATATCTTGGGCCTCCGGTACTGTACCAACCCGAATTGAAATCCTGCGCCTCCGAAAGAATCATAAGAAATGATGAGACATCACTCGTGCTGTCCCATATCCTCCCGTAGAATCCCCTGCCGTCCTCCACAGGCCCCGGCAGTCTCCTAATGTCCCTGACTGCCCCTGTCTCACCCCCGTAGGGCTGGCCGTCCTGCACTTGGACCGCGCCGGACTGACCACGGATAGCCGCCCCGTCTCGTCCAGGGCTTTGGGCAGCCCCCCTATGGGACCCCGCCGGGCCCCCGGACGATTGGGAACACTGCCTGCAAGCCTTGGACTATAAACCCGCCAAGGCTTGTAGGGTTTACAGGAGTATTTGGGAAACTTATGCTGGGGAGGAGCCTGATGTGACATTCGTACCGTGGGTAAGAAGAGGACGGAATGTTACTTGTCTATCTTTGAGTTTTAGATTTTGTTGAAAACTCTGGTCATGGGGGAGTTCTCATCACTGTTGCTGTGGTTACGAGTGATACCTCGTGACCACCTGCGTCACCCCCAGTCCCCTTTCACAATCTGCGCCCATCTTCTCTCTTCCTCCTCTCTCTCTTCTATTCATTCTTTTCCCTCTCAATATTCTTCTCGTTGTTCAACTAGCAATACAAGTTGTTCGCTTACTCTAAAAACGGCTCTCTACTTGAACTCGTGAAACTATAAGCTTCCACTCATTTAACTCCCGATACCTCTCAAGAGATTTTTATTTTTTCTAGTCAACGAGGTGGATGGAGCGGAGGGCATTAAACCTAGTACAATGCAGAAGAAGCGGCGGAGCGGAGGATATAGAGCGGGGATGGTTGCTTAGTTACGGGTGTTCCCCGGCCAGAGCCGGAAGGGGGACTAGTTCAAAACGCCTTAAGCCACAGCATGTTTTTAGAAAAAGAGACGACCGTTCGTTCAACACCGGGAGTGCAGGGGGAGCGAGAGTGGCTCGTGATTGGCTCTCTCTTGCCGGGCCTTCTTTTCTTCAACCTCTGTTTCGTGAGCAGCACAAGGTGACCGGTGGGCTTCTTTTTTCTTATCAATTGGGGATAACCGCCGATCGTATATACGGGAGAGAAAATCAAAATGTATGAAAGGCAAGAAATTGTTCGCTGACTTGTCTTCTACAATTGTGCCTGAGCAAGACACTTAAGTACAAAAGCCAGAACTACTCGCTCCGCAGCGTTCCCACAAAATTATCGCCTTCTTGTAAACACCGTTAAAATTGATACTCTATTTGATGGAGGCCTTGTTAACCGCAAACTTAGGATTTATTACTAGCATTGTGTCTTGCTGACCGTCTGCGGTGATGTGAGGCAGGGGAGCTCCAAAGAAGATTGCATTAATCCACAAACCCACATATTCATGCATCTTCGATGGCATCACGATTTTCAAAGCCCTTTCCCAATGAAACCAATGAACGGTATGAGAACTAGTTGATTAAGAATGTAGGACTTCCTGAACCTGCAGTATGCTTACAGGAAGAAAGGGTGGCCCAAATCTCTTGAGGGACAAGGTAGCCCTTCCCGGAATGCTGTAAACTATCTGGGATCCACGTCATCTAAAACCGATAACTCCAGGCCACACAACTTTATCGCTTTCACAATTGTGTTAGAAATTCTGAAAACATGATCCTACGGCCAAGTATCAAGTTGCTCAAGATCAGTTGAGAGAGAGGGCTTGAGTAGGGGGTCGATGGTGGGGGAAAGACTGACCGGGTTGTGTTACTAACTGAAAAAAAGAATTTGGCTATCCCAATCAAGCTTGCTAAGAAAAGTAACAGGAAATTCGCTATTAGACCTCGATAATGGTAGATCAGAGAGGCGGGTGATTCACCCATCACCTAGAGAGCTAAAGGAGACAACTCAGTTTAGGTTTTTAAATATACAACTCTTCAAGAGCTTCAGATTGCTGATATCCTGATCCAACATAACTCTATCACTATAGCGCCCCCCGCATACAGTCCACCTCATACCGGTATTGTATTACCGAAGCCTCACCCTTAAGCCCTTTCCCTAACTATCTCCTGAGCTATTCTGGTCGGCTATCAATGTCTACTTTTTGCCAGAAGCATAAGTAATCGGACTTGTTACGGCACGAACTTCTATGGAAACGGACACCCCCGGCTGGGCATTGGCCATATGCAATACTATAGCATACCCTCTATCCAGGTCCTAGAGACCTCATTTGTGGGTGTGGGACAGATCGCCACGCAGTGCAAAACATCATGCTATCGCTACTATATTCCAAGCATCAACTCCCTCGCTCCCGCATGATAGACTGCATCACAGAAATGACGAGAACAAAGGGAAAGAGTAGGAAATAGAAATTCTCGTATACAGCCCATACAACCTGTTTAGAATGGCTGTGACCAGGAACCAACATGGAGAAACACATACAGGTAAAATAAATAGAACAAGGGGACAAAAACACCACGGTAGAATGATAAATGTACTGAAAAATTGGAGAAAAGGAAATTCTACTCTAATTATATCAACGCCTGTCCAAATATCACAAAGAAGAAGCCAAGTTAGATACGGTTATGTGTGAAAACATGGGGTAATGAGAAATTGGCTTGAAAAGTGGGAATACCCTACTTCTGAAGACAGGTATCGTGGGCCCCATGGTCAGCACCGAAAATGAAGGGATGATGTGCCGGTTCATATGCACACGCCCGCGTACGCCATCTAATCGCCGTTTCTTAACTAGAGTGGGAACACGGGAACCGCTGACGAAGGACTACGAAATAACTAACAACATGACAGGGGAGAGTTGAGTTTGGCTGTATCGCGCCATCCTCTGTTCAGGACCGGCCGTGTTTAGATAGGAGTGTCAACGCCCCCTCCTGAGCATAAAAGCGTGGGGTTCGGCCGGAATTATCTCTCCATTGTATATTAACCTCTTCCCGTTCTAGAAGAAGCCTCAGTGCCCCTTCACTCTCATATCCGCCGGCCGCGTGAGAAAGTGGCGTTCTGCCAGAATTATCCAGCGATTCGGGATCAACCTCTTCCTGTTCTAGCAGGAGTCCGACTGTCCCTTCTCCCCCGAATTCGGCAGCGTGGGAGAGCGGTGTTCTGCCAGAATTATCCCGCGATTCGGGATTAACCTCTTGCCGTTCTAGAAGGAGTTTGACAGTCCCTTCTCCCCCGAATTCGGCCGCGTGGGAGAGCGGTGTCCTGCCGAAATTATCTCGCGATTCGGGATTAACCTCTCCCCGTTCTAGAAGAAGCCGGACTACCTCCTCAAGGCCATATTTGCCGACCGCGTAGGAAAGCGGTGTTCTGCCAGAATCATCTCGCGATTCAGGATTGACCTCTCCCCGTTCCAGAAGAAGCTGGACTACCTCCTGATTATATTCGCGGACCGCGTAGGAGAGCGGCGTTCTGCCAGAATTATCCCTCGATTCGGGATTGACCTCTTCCCGTTCCAGAAGAAGCTGGACTACCTCCTGACTCTTATATCCGACGACCGCGTAGGAGAGCGGCGTTCTGCCAGAATTATCTCGCGATTCAGGATTGACCTCTCCCCGTTCTAGAAGAAGCTGGACTACCTCCTGACTCTTAGATCTGACGACCGCGTAGGAGAGCGGCGTTCTGCCGGAATTATCTCGCGATTCGGGATTGACCTCTCCCCGCTCTAGAAGAAGCTGGACTACCTCCTGACTCTTATATCCGGCGGCCGCGTAGGAGAGCGGCGTTCTGCCAGAATCATCTCGCGATTCAGGATTGACCTCTCCCCGTTCCAGAAGAATTTGGACTACCTCCTGACTTCTATATTCGCCGGCCGCGTGGGAGAGCGGCGTTCTGCCAGAATTATCCCGCGATTCGGGATTGACCTCTCCCCGTTCTAGAAGAAGCCGGACTACCTCCTCAAGGCCATATTTGCCGACCGCGTAGGAAAGCGGTGTTCTGCCAGAATCATCTCGCGATTCAGGATTGACCTCTCCCCGTTCCAGAAGAAGCTGGACTACCTCCTGATTATATTCGCGGACCGCGTAGGAGAGCGGTGTTCTGCCAGAATTATCCCTCGATTCGGGATTGACCTCTTCCCGTTCCAGAAGAAGCTGGACTACCTCCTGACTCTTATATCTGACGACCGCGTAGGAGAGCGGCGTTCTGCCAGAATTATCTCGCGATTCGGGATTGACCTCTCCCCGTTCTAGAAGAAGCTGGACTACCTCCTGACTCTTATATCCGGCGGCCGCGTAGGAGAGCGGCGTTCTGCCGGAATTATCTCGCGATTCGGGATTGACCTCTCCCCGTTCTAGAAGAAGCTGGACTACCTCCTGACTCTTGTATCCGGCGGCCGCGTAGGAGAGCGGCGTTCTGCCAGAATCATCTCGCGATTCGGGATTGACCTCTCCCCGTTCTAGAAGAAGCTGGACTACCTCCTGATTCTTATATTCGCAGACCGCGTAGGAGAGCGGCGTTCTGCCAGAATTATCTCGCGATTCGGGATTGACCTCTTCCCGTTCCAGAAGAAGCTTGACTGTCTTCCCGTTGGCATATCCGCTGGTGGCGTGTGAAAGCGGTGTTCTGCCAGAATCATCTCGCGATTCGGGATTGACCTCTTCCCGTTCCAGAAGCAGTTTGACTGTCCCCTCTCCCCCGTATCGGGCCGCGTAGGAGAGCGGCGTTCGGCCAAAATCATCTCGCGATTCGGGATTAACCTCCTCCCGTTCCAGAAGTAGTTTGACTGTCCCCTCGCTCCCGACTTCGGCCGCGTATAAGAGCGGTGTTTGCCCATGGCGGTCTTCCGATTCGGGATCGATCTCTTGGCGTTCCAAAAGCAGCTTCACTACTCCCTCCTGCCCATACTCTGCGGCCCAAGAGAGGGGTGTCCGGCCATACATAGTGTCTCTGATGTTGACATCGGCCCCCGCCTTTTCTAAAAGCAGCCTTATGATCCCTTCACACCCATTCACAGAAGCCCATATCAGCGGTGTGCAGCACGTGGAGTCAGCCTTATCAACATCCCGGTCGCTCAGATTCGATAAAGCATCCGCAATCACATCAAGTCCTAGAAATGCAGCGCAGTCCAGTCCCGTGAATCCCTCAGGGATATATTCCTCCTGGACAGGGAGCGCTCTTCTATCATCACTCAATTCATCTAAATGCCGAAATAAAAGAAGCTTTGCTGATATATGGCTCTCAAATCCGTCCAGGAGGTGAAGTGCAAGTGATTTTACCCCGTCTGTAGTTTGATTTCGTGCATATTGTCCCCAGTAGCAGGAAGCGTGTTCGAGGAAGGGGTATTCCTGTGGGGCAGCGTTTAGGGTAGATGGAAGCTTTCTGATGCAATCGAGGTTAAGATATGTGAGGCAAACCTCTGCCATTGCCGCGTAGGGGTTCTGAAAAACCTCGGAACAGCTATTGAGATATTCTTGAAGTGTGAAGTGCACTAAGCGGACTTTCGATTCTTCCTCATCGACTGTAACAAGTCCAAGACAGGAGGCTAGTAGGGTTTCAATAGAAGGGATACTATCAGGGTCAAGATTAGTGGACCCTGTTTGGACTCCTAGAGCGTGACATAGCTCGTCCGCGCTCATTGGCTGCTCAGATCGCGAGACCCACATTAAAGCCGCAATTCCGAGTCTTGAATTGCCCGCGCCTTGCGCCCGAATTCTTTCCAACGTCACACCATAGGCGTCACCTAAACCTTGGCCACTGGTCATCCTTTTGAGTTGCTCACGCCTATGGTAGATTGTTGTCTCATCCAATATCGCAGCGATGTTCAATGAAACGAGAAGAAACCTAGGGGTTACTATTAGCGAAAGCCACAGCCTGAAGGGAAAATCGGAACCGCATACACATCAGAAATTGTCTCCGCAACCCGGTTCATGATTTCGGCCCGAAGACTGGAGTTCATTGCCTTGCGGTTGGGATCGTCATCCAACTTCTTCTCAACATATCTCATAATGTCTTCCCTCGTTGGAGTTATCTCGAGAAACTGCGCAGCTCCGGGAAAATATATCCTAATCTCGGCCTCGATGTGCGATCGACCTGTAAAGAGAAAGCGGACCCCCGGACACGACCGGGAAACATCATGCATGGAGCCTAGAAGGATGGGTACTTTGTTCACTTGGAGCTCATCCAAGGCATCAATACAGATAAAAGCTCGGTCTAACGGTACGAGACATGCTTTTAGGAGCTCAAGCACTTCGTTAACCCGGAGACCGCGACCCCCAACATGACCCCGTGATTCCCGAAATGCCCTCTCGATCTCAGTAGGGATCGCCCCTAAAGCGCATATAATTTGCTTGACAAGTGCACCAACCACATTCTCTGGCGTTTGAGTCTTTTGACTCTGAAAGTCACAGTAAAAACATGCGACTACAATTTGCTGATCGACGGCTCGGTTGCATAGCTCATCAATCACGAGGGAACTGATTCTATCAGTTAGCATTGGCCTCTGCTTCTGAGCGGGTTAAAGTTGTGCCCTCCTACCTAAGATATGTTTTCCCGGCCCCCGGAGCGCCTGAGCAAAAGAGAGTGGCCATGCTAGATTGATCACCGCCATCACGCCAGTTGGTAAAATCTTCTGTTTCTAAAAACCAATCTCCCAAACCATCCAGCCGGTTGGTGCGCACATCCTGGTGGCGCAGGCGAGGCTCTAGCGGGGATAGCCACTCTAGGATCTGAGAGCTTCCATCCAGATATGTGGTATTGTAGCTATTTGTCACATTGAAGCTGTTTTGGTGGCCTGTGCCGGTATTTGTAGGGTTGAGATGGGTTGACGGATTCATTTTGCTCCGTATAGAATGGGGTAGAGAGATGGTGAAGGTCGAAGGGTGGGAGTGGTGAATAGAATATCAGAGTTGAAGTTCGTGAAAAGCGGGGTCGGACTCCACCAGTACAGGATCCCACCCAAAGTCAGTCAGGGGCTTGTGATACCGTATGTAGAACCCACCACATGAATTCTTCAATGTTGCACACACTGAAACCTTTAACAAGCACCCACAACCGAGGCTTGATACTCAGTACGAGTACTCGAGTACATGCATTAATAGGCTCTTTCACAATAAAGCATCTCTTGCAACCCCTGCGCACGGAATTCTAAACTAAACTGGTAGTGAAGAAAACATCCCCACGCTTTCTTAGTTAGTGGTTGGTCTTTCCTTTCCCATATGGGTATCCTTTCGATTTCTCATCAAGTGGCTCGTGCGGCATTGTTTTCCTTCGCATAACCCCTGCAAGTTCAGGTGTGATATTGACCTTCGTTCACTTGAAGCAAAGTGGAACTCGCTAAAATCTGCGCGCTCACGAGCAACTGTCCCCGCCAACCGCAGCACTGATAGAAAACCCTCTTCAGTCTTCGTTCCCGTCGCCGGATATACCACCACTGCCTTGAAAAAAAAAAGCACCGGTTGACAAACCCTGTAATTTAACCGCTCCACGACAGCCATTCAGGTCTTTAAAAAATATTCTAACAAATCCATGCTTTGATTTTAGGTCCATGATACACATACAATACTTTAGATGCTGTCGCGTATTCATTGCATACGAGGAATATCTATCTAATGGTGGGCAGTGTTCCCAACGGGCCAGGCCGGCCAGGCTTCGGTAAAGCCGGGCCCGGCCTATCGAAATTCTCTCGGATCTAGCCTGGCCCGAGCCTGCAGGCCTGGTTAAGCCTGAGCCTGGCCTGGCCGGGCCCGCCTATAGGCCATATAGGCTTTTTCCCGGCTGCCTGATAGGCCGGCCTATACGGCTTCGGCCGACCCACTCATAGTGAGCGGCTGCTCTGTGTCAACAGCAAAATTCACCGTAAATGTTTCCCAATTACGGAGTATGATTAAAAATAAAGTAACGGTTTCGCTTATTAGCAAAAGAAATACAAAAAAATACTAGAGGTAGTGAATTAATTAACTCGTTTTGTGATTAATTAAGAAGTATCATAATAGCCGAAGGTAAAGGAGGAAAAAAAATCACAGGCGATAAACTCGGAAGAGGGGTGGGGTAGGGGGGTTGAATACCCTTAACGCAATCTGTTCTCAACGCTAATCTCCGGGCCTATAGGCGCCTATCAGGCCTGATAGGCTTTCGTAGGCCGATCGAATTCGGCCTATATGGGCCTAGGCTGTCTTCCGGAGCGGCCTGCCTTAGCCCGGCCTACGGCATATAGGCCGGCCTACCATCGGCCTGGCCCGTTGGGAACACTGATGGTGGGTATGAATACTGCAGTGACGATTTAAATTAGACTTCACCTGTATACCGTAGGATACGGCGGGATTTTCTAATCACAGGGGCCATTTAACGCTGGCCTTACTCCATCACCGGCACATGGGTTGCTGGGGGCATTGTTAACTCTTGGTTCGTGGGGTTAGTTGTTCTGTAAGCGATTGTGGGAGGAAGGCTGAGCTCGTTTGAATCTTCAAGGTTCAAGAGTTGGTGGTGGTACCAGATGGGATTTGATTTCGTGTTTTCGGACTGACCATCGGGTAGAATGGACAGGGTGGTGATTGACCTGGCGATGAAATACGAGCGCCGCCTGTACTCGAGTAGGTAGAACAGTCGCGGGGGGGTGATGGAAAACTTTTGTGAACCTTCTGGTTGCAGCAGGCCTCTATAAGGCACGTGACTGTGATTATGCCTTCACGTCCATTCTTAGATGCCAATATTAGTGGCTTACGAACCCGTAGGATCGGCCTTATCAGCATCCCAGTCTCTCGTTTCCAATAAAGCCTCCGCAATCTGATCAGTTGCCCAGATATGTCATGCCGTGTAGCCCCGTGAATCCCCGAGGCAGCCCTGACACCCCTGCCCATCAACTCCACACCATGACGACGTAAAGAATCCCCGCGGATATGGCTACCAAATCGGGCCAAAAGTTGCAGCGCAAGTGATTTCAGCCCCTCCGTGGCTTCATTTCTTGCATGGTGTCCCCAGTACTCGTAGTGGGAAGCCTATTCGCGCAAGGGATATTTTTGTAGGGCACTGTCCAAAACCGAAGAAAGATCCTTAATGAGATCAAAATTACGAAGTGCCCGGCAAGCATCGGCCGTTAATACAGATAGATTTCGGAAGATCTCACATCGGCTGTTGAGATATCCTTGAGGTGGAATTGTATTAACCGCACCGCTGTTTCGGTCGTCATCATTATTAACGGGGCCTGTGCCTAAGCATAAATAACCGAACATCTGGCCTCACAAAGTTCTAGAGCCGCATCGCGACCCCTTCCCTTATTCCACAAAACCCCCAAATCCTTCCCACGCCAAAAAGCCACTATTCCGGAAGATGTATGATATTACACTAATTATGATTTTGTATTTAATTTATTTTTGAATATTATTTAGCTATGGTTTTGACAGTAATTTGTTGGTGTTGTATTCAGAACGTGCACCCGGTTGCATCGTGATGTTCGGTTAGTTATGCAGTCATTCAGTCCAAGTCAGCAGACGAGCAGTGTTTGTATTGAACGGATACTATCTGGGTTATGATCAGTCGACCCTATTTGTACGCCCAAGCATGGCATATCCACGGGGGTCATAATTACCCGACCGGGGGTAGGTAGCCAGTATTGCAACCGATGTACCCCTACTCAACTCCACATAGCTAGCTCATCACCGACAGAACTCTCACTACATTAATAGTCTAGGCTGTTGAGCTCTGATTTGTTCTGCAGTCTAGCCTGGAGCATGCCTGAGAGGAAAAAAACTTGTCAGTGGCGCGCTACTTATTTTCTTCTATAGATTTTATTATTATTTTTATATCAATATTGTTGTTATTATTTCGTATGGTCTTGAGTCGAGGTACATGCGTTGAAACGCTGGGTACCTACCCCCGGTTGCGTTATTATGACCCCCGCGGATAGCTCGTCTACCCTCCTTTGCAGCTCAGATTTAGAGATCCAGATTAAAGACGTCATCGCGAGTTTGGGCCTACCCCCACCTGGCGCCCTACCAGTAATTCTGTCCACCCTTGCACAATATGCGTCACCTAAACCCTAGCTATTGGCTATTCTTTTGTGCTGCTCACGCCCATCATACATTGTTGCCTCGTTCAATATTGAGGCAATATTCAATGAAACCAACAGAAACCTAGGTCCCACAACTAGCGAAACCTCTATCCTAGAATGAAAAGTTATAGCTACATACATCCCCGAAGTTGTTTCTCAAACCCGATTCATGATATCAACCTGAAGCCTGGTGTTCATTGCCTGAAGGTTGGGGTCATCATCCAATGCATCAATACAGATAAAAGCCAGGTCAAGCGGACGAAAGGGGGCATTCAGTAGCTCTGGAGAAGGGTTCCGAATAGTCTGACCGGTCAACTCTTGGAGGCAGGACATGTTGAAATTCTGTGTATATTTGCTATGTATATTCAACACACTACCGTGTATTCTTTTACTTAGTTTGTGTTTTGGCTCCGCCTGTCCACCACTTACATTACCCCAGCTAAGATATATATTATGGTGTTTTATTGTTTATTTCAGGATAATATCTTGGGATTTAACATGTGCTTTCCAATCAGGTGTTTAGGACTTTACGGTTGTTTATGCATCTCTTATGCACCATTCTTGGTCATGATATTTCTAATAATCACTCCACACCCTTTTGTTTTCATGCACATTATTTGGGATTTACTTGGCTGGATTTCAGGGTCAAACATGTTTGCACTTGTGTTTTTTACATTGTTTTCCCTATATTTCTCTTGCGCATATGGATGCGCATTTTTCTATAAATATGGTGCGACCGCACACCTAGCTTAGAAGAATTAAGAAGCGGAACTCCTACCAATCCCTTCTTCACCTCCTGACTAAGCATGCCTCGCGACCCCCCTCGTACTTGCGAAGTATTATGTACATAGAATAGATTGTGCCGCATTCACATTTTGATCAAGACAAGATTGGCCCGTCCTGGTTGCTGTCGATGACTGGACCAAACTAACTTGGTGGTCTGGTCTGGTTTGGACTGGTCCTAGACCAGTCTTTATAAATAATCACATGCAAGTCGGAATGGCACACAGGCTAACACTTCATAAGAATAGATGCATATCTATAGTAGGATTTTGAAGCTGCTTGCCACGGTATAACTCAACCATTACCCTAGCGGGAATAGCTTACCTAATATTTAAGAGCGAGGTATATGGCTTCATAGGATGACCACATATCCGAACCCAAGCTCCCTGAGTTATGAGCTTCACAGAGGCATCTGGAAGACAACTCAGAATACGGAATGAGAGCACGTTTCAAGATATGTTTAACTGATTGGAACGATGTTTAGAGATTACTACTCCTCTCATTTTCTAGTTGCATATGCGATTAGCTGCATAATGCTTTGATAGCTGGATATC
>Ga0307517_10001288_pt1 | contig 42063 bp, 47 predicted proteins | sample 23_EM_MG_FD_194515 | JGI IMG/M metagenome (GOLD analysis project Ga0307517, IMG submission 194515) | Populus trichocarpa ectomycorrhiza microbial communities from riparian zone in the Pacific Northwest, United States - 23_EM | ecosystem: Host-associated > Plants > Roots > Unclassified | place...
AGAGATGGCGTTCAAGGTGATGACATACTTGCGTCAGGTCAGGCGGGTCCCGTCAGACCAGAGGGGGGAATGTCTGGCCTGACGGGGGTAAGTCCGGCTGGATCTGTTTTCGCGTGTTTTGCTGATGTATGAAAATGAACACTCGTATTTTTCCCTCTCTTTGTCGATCTCCGCTATACTCGATTTGGTGGTCTGCGCCGTGAGTCTGTGACGTCCGTCACTCGTTGGTCGGCAGCATTCAACGGGGCCACTCCACAACGGTACTCTCCAAGACCTGAAGGAAAGGATTATCGGCCTTTATTCCTTGAGGGGTATCTATGCGAGAGATTCGTCGGCGTATCACTCGGGCTTGTTCACAATGTAGTCTTGTTTTATCGACGGTTCGCGCAAGTAGTAAACGATCCTCAACTGTGGTCCTGCGGACGACGTCCTGAACGATGATACTAGTTTCATCCACTTTATTTTCAATCCATTCTTCACACATGATGGGTAACCGGTAAACTTCGATACAGTCCGGTTGGTTTCTCTATGGACACAGAATCTTGAAGGCGGAGGCAAGATGGAGTGCGTGATGTGACCTCCCGCACAGTGACAGTGTACGGATTTACTACCTCCGAAATTTACCATATCGAGTAAGGCAGAAGAAAGACGCGAAAACTGGGTGTTCATTTTCATATGCAAAGGGCTGTATGTCGGATGGATTGCCGACGGTGAGCGCTGCGCGGTATCCCCGACCTGCTGAAGTGGATTTGGGGTGGATGAGTCGCCTTATTTGCACAGGCATCGCGATTCCTACGCCGGTCCTGATGTCGGGGGAGATAGAGGGTCAGCTCCGAAACCCAAACGTTGGGAATAAACGATCTCCGAGGGTGAACGACCATGGGAGACGGACAGGACTCACCCCGAATGAGGCCTTTCCGCGGCGATGGCCTCAGACCCAGCCGCCTCCGAGTCCTGACTTTGCGAAACACCATTGGCATCCGAAGGTCCGTCAAAACTCCGCCGCCATACGTCTTCTCCAGATCGACGTGCGGCTCAAACGATCGCAGCGGCTCCGGACTTGCCCTCGCGGTGGTATCAGCGAGACTGGCGCTGGTCGGCCGGTGGTCATGTACGCCTTGATGCAATCCGATTCTTACATCGGGCGGGGGCGTCGATGAGAAAGGGAACGGGATACGATGAAGAAACCCACAAAAGTTAGTTTATCGTTTCCATGTGCGGGCAGGAGGGCGCGAAGGGAAGGGGGTGTTGACTTTGGAGCTCTGATCTCGACGTATGGGCACAGTAGAGATGCTCACGAACGAGACACGTTCTCCTATCGTTCATCACCACTCGACTTTACGAAAGCAGGTCATCAAATAGTCACGTCTGTTGGACGTACGCAGCAGCTAGCCGTTGTAGTGAAGAAAAGCGTGCGGGGATTTCATCCACAATAGCGGGGAGGAAGGTCGGAATCTCGAGCGTCAAAGTTAATCTGAGTAAACGGGGTCTCTAGAAATCCAAAACACGGCTGCTGTCTCAGAATCGCCACTACGCTCGCATTCAATCATCTCTCCAGTCCTCCAACACCCGTTCGCAGATAATGCCTCGGATGTGACGAGCCCAACCACCCTACCGACTTCACCCAGCGCCATTCCATACGAGATCCACAACAGGGGACAAATTTGATCTAGATGACGCAAGGTCCCAGAAGAGTGAACATGTTACGATGGTCTTGATCGCGTTGAGTGAGGTATTGATGAAAGACGTGACGACGAAGGCCACTCAGTGAATACGCTGTCGGGTAAAATCTCCCTCTTCCAGGTGGAACGCGGCTGATGGTCATGCGATGACGCCTGGAGCAATACCGGTCTAAACGTGGATGTCGAGGCCTGAGGACGTCGATTGTTGGTGAAGCAACGAGTTGATTGTAACAGGTGCCGGCTCATCTCTCGTGCTGTTCGAGGGAAAAGGAATCTAAACGTGAGGTTGGTCAGCAAGAACGCTCGTCTGCTGTCGTGTGTTGGGTCTTGAACAGACAGACGATGAGGGGACGAACCGAGTTGCGAAATCTCCAAAACCTTCTAAGGCCGACTCTAGGAACCAGGATCCGCTCGGCATTTATCCAGATGGCCCCTCCAGCCTCTGCAACTCCCCAACGTGACAGGTCTCACCCCAAATCCGTTCGGTGCTTTCCCAGCCATCCGGAGTCCAGTGCAGAAAACGACACGCATCTTCTGTATGGAGGACTTCGGCGTCTTCTCCCACGATTTGTACCCAGCAACGACAGTAGGGATAGCCAGGACAGTATCATCCCTTGAGGGAGGCGAACCTGGACTCAACGTTGAATGTTGGGGGATCGGTCGAAGACATCCGTTTCCCGAAGAGGCGGATCGAATCCACCGACGCTGTTGCGGCTTTGATCCAGGAGTCCGAGGGTCTCCCTTCCTCTACCAGGTCTCTTTCCACCGTTGCCCGTATCCGACGATTCTCCAGTGGTTCCCGGGATCAGATGTTGGCCTCGGGCTTGCTACGGACGGTGCTTTGGCCGAAGCGTGTCCACCTGTAGGTTCACCCCGTCGTTTTCCAGCATTAATCACGGAGTGAACGGTGCCATCTCTCCCCTCCTCCACTCCCAGTTGTCCGATCCAGTCTCCTCGTCAGCCGTGGATACAAGCCTCATCACGGATGCGATGGTCGACCACCCAAAGCCCTATCGTCATTCCGGGCGAGCACGACCTCATCATCCTGCTCTCGATAAAAACTAGATGATGTCGAAGACTAGAAAAAAGGGTGGTGAGACTTTCTATGCCGTCCGTAGATTGAAGGCCGTCTGAACAGCGCTATTGTAGATGAGAACCCATGCTTTAGCCTCCAGAATTCACGCTCACATTAGATTGCGAACACATGGAAGGTCCTATCGCCAATGCATCAAGTCCGCGCCGCTCGTGAAACACACGCAACATGGACCTAACGAGGGGAAATCCACTCGTACCTTCCTTTGCTATGGTCTCCTCTCCGAGCCGCGTTGGTCTGGCTCGTCTGGTCCTTCGCCTATCCCCCCATCCGCCTTGTCTCTGTACTTCGAAGCTCGTGGGGCCGAAGCGGACAGATGTACCGTGTAACTTGACGGGCGATGTCCGCCACATGGGATTGCGATTTTCCGTGGGGGGCTCGTCTGCGCGCGGGAGTCGGAGAAGGTTGTCACTGTAGCTAGGTACTATCTGTCCAACACAGGATGGTGGAGGACCGAACAAATGTACATGCGTTATGCGGTGACCGCAACCGCGAATAAATCCGCGGGTGGACCATGGGATTGTGTGAATGGAGGAACATTGCGACTGGGAGCTGGACTGGCGTGGAGAAGTCCGTCGGTGATCCCGTTCTCTCGTGTCCATGGCCGCGTTCAAGTTTAATCTACCATGGGGTGAAATCCCTTAGATCTGTCCCCTGGTTCACCTGGGCCGTATACGAAGGATTTCTTCAGCGACCAGAAATTCCCCAGTCTGCTAGTTCCGTGGAGCCACCCTCTCGTTTACCTGTTTGGGTCGACACCGTCCTCACTCTTTGTGTCCTCCGATTAAGCTTGACTCTCTTCATTTCTAGTAGCCCGCCGCGCATGTCCTTCATTCTAGGATGTTCGTACCGCACGAAGGAAGCAACCTGCAATTGACCCAAAAACGTGCGTCTGGTTGACCACGCCTCTCGAAGTTTTATATTAAGTTGTCGTCGACCCCCGGTGACCGCGTTTTTAGTTTCTAGCCATGTCTGAGGCCTGAGGCCTGAGGTACAGCCAACACTGCTCTTCTCAAATTGCCAGCAGCGCCTGTATCAGGCTCCACGGCAGGTTCGAACGCTGGATCAACGAGACCGGCCGCGACCTAAGTTACGAAGAAATACGATGAAGCCTTTAGTACCGCGCTGGTACTTTGTGGGTCGTCTTTTTGCGTCCACTTCTGATCCTCCACCACTGCGTACACGTTATCAACAAGGCCTAGGGCCGACAGATGGCAGAGCCCGGGACTCCAACAATTGTGGACAAAGCGTTGGACTAAACCAGTGAATGGAGTCGGATTTCAAGCTTCGAGGTCTATTGCAGTCGCATTTGGACAAACACGCAGGCGTAAATGCATTCGAAAACAGCTTGGGATAACTAAGTGATGCATAGAAACCACTGGCGAAGTCATAAGTCTGATTCGGTAAACAGCGGGAAGGGCGATTGTGGACATTGTGGTCACCAACCAAACCACCGTGGATGCGGTGGATGAGTTAACAAGTCCAAAGAGCATTTTTGTCCGCGTTGGGGATATCGTGTTATCCAGAAAGAAAGAGGTTGAGAAGAATCCACGGACTCCGATGTCTTCCCAATTGATCCGGGTCCGAAGGTCCGGACGTCAACTTTCCCTCTTCGCTCTTCTCGACGCGGTCCGCCTTCTAACACGCCCTCCGAGGCCTCACTACAGGGATGGTCCCACCATTTCCCCGTCCATCGTAGACATAACACGACGACCATCACGGAAGCAAAGGCCACCGGCTCAAAGTCCCTGACTGGCTGGTCCCGCTGCCACTATGATACGGCGTCAAAGATCGAGGATGAGTTGATGGTGGTACGCCTCTCTGCAGTCCATGAACTGGAAGTCGTGGACTCGGACGAAGGCACGCGTTTTGTCTCCTGCGCCTGATGCTCGCGGGATTGCACAGAAGAAACCATTTCTCTAGCACATCCAACCTGCGCCGCCGATGCAACGCGATTGAACAAGGAGGGGTCTTGTCCTCGCCGCGATGTCCTTCCTCGATTGCACATTTTCCCACCCCATACGACTCGCCCAACCCTCCACCATCCCCACTACCCCGTATACAGACGTATCATGTATCTAGTCAAGCAATAGGATTTAATTTCTCGCAGCGGGATCGTCAACGCAAAAGAGTTAGAGAGGATGCCAGTGCAGTTCGGTACCATCTGTAAAATTTCGAACACAAAGTTGTGGGAGTTTGGATCGATGCCCATGCATCGAGTACTAGTGACTATATTGGCGGCCCACACGAGCAACTGCGGTATTCTGTGAGCTTGTCAACGGAGAAACGTTGTCGTGACCAGTGCACACCCAGACACGTTCTCTCGAGCTCCTGCTCCCACATGCCTCAAATCTATATTTAGATTTCAAAGGATCTCGGTGATAGGGAATCTCGCGATTCATTCCTCCGGCGTTGCCCCCGCCCTCCATCCTCCCCTTTGTTCAATCTTGTCACTTCGTTCCCCATAGCATACCAAGCACACCATCCTTCCCAACTCCTAGCGAATGACGGAGGACCGGTGGCCACCACCCCAAAGGTGTACGTTTAATTGGCTCCCATCATAGCTTCATCTCTAGTTTGAACTCGGATGCGGCACTCGAAGCGTGCTCGTCCCTCTACCCAAACGGCCAACAGCACCCGTGTCGAGTTGCACGAAATACTACGTTAATATTCGTGAGCCATCTTTCCGCATCCACTTCTGCCACGGTGTTAATTTGCTTTTCTCGAAGTAGGCCCGTTCTCCGCGGTAACGCTCGCTTTCGCTCTCGATATCCAGGACAAGCTCAAGCTACGCTCCCAAGGGATTACCGTGCTACGACTTGTAATTTTCGTCAATGCTCGTCTGGGAACATTTCAACCGGTACCGATGCAGTTTTCCTTACCAAACGGAGTAGCTCTGGTCCCAACAACACGGTCACATCCCCCCTCGCCGCGTTCATCGTCACGTTGGACAACTAATTAGTTGTATGACCCGACCGTTACACCCTGGTCAGGTGCGCGGATCTGTTATCGTCCCGTCAGTGGCGCAAGATGAACAGAAGAGTCACCTAGCATTTCCACCTCGCCGTGGAAGGTTTTCCCCTCATATTTCAAGCCTCTTTTATCAGCTGCTCTCTTTCCGGCTTCATCGGCAAAGTTATTACTAGTGTGTCACCGGTTTCATCGTATTCGGTCCCCTCTTACCTTGTTTCTGCCGCCGGCCTCCCAATCCTCCAACCGTCCATTCCAGATTCCTCCCTCCCTCATCCTTTGATCAGCGATAAATCTGATGAGGTCGTGCTTGAATCCATCTCAAACAGGTGTTCGACCGTGACATTCGAGCCCTCGGGAATGACTCGGATCCGCTTTTCGCAACTTCAGACCATGGTATACCCGGACAACGCGCCGCCCTGTAGACACCCAGATACATTGGCCAAGCAGAGTTCCCTGTCCACCGGTATCACTTCCAGCATATTTCCCCTCCTATCTCCGGCAAGACCGTGCCAGCCACCGCCAACCGACACTGTACCATCGGGGTCTTCTTACCGTCACCAGCCTTTTATTCACCAAAGTGTTACAGCCAACCTCACTGCCCTTTGTTGGTCTGTGCCAGCTGCGTACGTCTTGAAGCTTGAAGACTAACACATTCAATCTCCCCGATCCACCACGGTTTTCCTCACGAGTCGCCCGCTCTAACGTGGGCCCACGTCAACATGGATTCTCTCGAGGACAAGAAAACACCGGACCTATCACTATTGAACTCGGCGTTGATGCGGAACTCCATACACTGTCGGTGGAGGTGTCGGATGTTGAGCGGGCACTTGCCGGAAAGGTTCGATGTACTTCTACGGTATGTTGCAAACGACATCTCTCTGCGTATGCTGGAACGAACCCGAACTCACTGACGTACGGGACACGGGGAACACCTCGACGGTTCTGCGGAAGCACGATAGCTCGACGCGGATGTGGTGGCCATACTCATTTACACCCCGATGCTCTTTGGCCCTATATTTGCGGATTGGCCTAAATCTGGATGTCGTTTCTCTCCTCCGTATCCTACAATCCGCATGGATTATACCATTGCCTATCGTATATATGTCGGTGTTGACAATACAGCAATGGAAACGTTGGTAGAAGAAGTTCAGGATGAGGACTACGGTATGACGAAGTACTCGTATACACAAGTGGCGCGAACCTCTTCTCCAGGCCATTGTTTTAGATGGTCATTCTCGCTTCACGCGACAGCAGTGCTGAGTTCCATCCGGGTTATTCCCTTGCCCGAGGGCGGAGGCGACAATCCTCATCTTGAGATTTAGTGAACCTTCCTCGACGGACTCCGAGTTCCTGAGCCGAGTGAGAGCGAATCGCGTGGCATCATTGGCCGCCGCCGTCCAAGACATCGCCATTCACCTCTCTGATATTATGCCTGCTCTATCAATGCGCTCCGTGCCATTATTGGAAGTGTGCCCCATCTAGTAACGACAGGTGGTTTATACCTTCTCAGACGTTCACAAAGTGAGAAACCGAAGTGGGTTGCCTGTGAACAGGCGGTCAAAGAGAGTGGGAGGCAGAAGGATGTGACGACAAGCTGGGCCCTCCCGTCCCCGCCCGAACCATAATCCCCAGGTGAGGTCAAAGGATAGTTCTCGACGGTGTTTGGGGAAGAGGTCCACGTTACCTCGGACTTAGCCACGCCGCATTCGATGATGGCTCATTCCAATGTGTGGGGATTAAGTTGTTGGTGGATAGGGATGGCGTATATCTCAGGGGAATTTGAGAGGGTGGTGGCGAGTGGCCTATCTGAGGCTGGAACGGTGGAAGACCGGTGACGGTCAGTGATCCGGTAACACCCCGTGTTGCTGTCGTGCTGGTTCCCTGCAGAGGGCGATAGTTGCATCTATGCGACCCCGCTCATGAATCGTGTCGGACCGGACCCGTTTCTGGACGTGGTCCCGCGCCGCTCGACCTGGATCCATGGGGGGTTTGCTGGCAAGCAAATTAAAAAGCTGGTTGATGGATTGTCTAATAGTAAGCAGTCTCACCAGCCCGACGGTGAAAGGGGGGGCCAAAGGGCAGGGGGGGGGTATGGAGATGGTGAAGGCAACCACGAAAAAGCCGTTGATTTGTGATTTCCTCGTGTGGGTATGGAGGTGCAGAAAAAAGGGAACGCTGGTTTCAAAGCTCTGGTCTTGGTATGCGAGTGCGTCAGTAGAGATATCGCGAGAGGCGTTTCGCTCTGGGGGCACTCAGCCTTAAGACTTCGTGAAAGAAAGCGTAGCCTTGGATTTACTCACATTAACGAGAGAAAGGACGCAAGACGGGTGGAAGTGTCCGAGCCATCCTACTCAACGGCAAACATCCAATCTGAGCGAACTGACTCTCCTTTTATCCAGAACGCGGTTCCACAGGGCCACTGCGTCATCGTCTCAGAATCAATTGAACACCCGTACCCGACAACCCCTGCAGCCCCGCCATGCTAGTTCGCAGACAAGGCCTCGAATCCAACAAAATCAATCACCCTACTAACCTCGTACAGACTCTGTTCCGGCACCACTCCGGACGGGATCCACTACGGGGGTTGGACCCGATCTGGACGCCGTCAGGTTGCAAGGGGGTAGTTGCATTGGACGGTCTTGATCACGCTGAACGAGGCGTCAATGAAGAAGAGGTTGACCGTGTAAGACCACCCGGCAATGAAATCCCGTCCGCCCAGGCGGAATGCATCTGAGAGTCGGGAGCTGAGTTCTGGAAAAGAGACCTATCTGAACGTTAAGGACGCTGATAGTTGGCGAGATTCCTAGTGGACAAGGGGACGAACCGAGTTGCGAAACCTCCAAAACGAGTCTCCCGAGGTCAACGAGAAGAACCAGAAACCACTCCATTCCCCCTCAATGTACCGGCCATCGACCCAAACATCTGGAACCACGGCATCTACCTCAATAACCCCTCCAGCTTCCATAACGTGCCAACGTAACAGGCCTCACCCCCAATCCGGAGTCTGCGCTGTCCAGTTGTCTGTGACCCAATGTAGAGAGTAATCTACGTTTCTTGTACGAAGGATTTCGGCGCCTTCTCCCATAGTTCGTATGCAATGACGACAGTAAGGATGGGTGGAACTGTGCTATCCTCCCCTTCGGAAATCGGTCGGGCTGGAGGTTACCCGGGGAACGCGACGGTCGCGACGTGGGAGTGGCATCCGAGCGGCACATCTAAACTCAACATCGAGGCGAGATCAGTTGAAGGTGTCCGACATTAGACCAAACGGTGCAGAAGTGGATTTCGAGCCACGAGGGCGTGGATGATGGAACAGAAAACTCGGCCACAAAGCGTTGAACATTATGGTATTGCGCCAAGTTTGCACCTGTGTTGGGCGCTTGAGCGCTGGGATGGAATGCTGTCAAAGCCACGAGGCCAATCATCCGTTATCGCACCACCATCTACGCTGATCCAGCATCGACATGGACGACATACGAGGGTCGCTCTCCAAAATGAAGAAGAAGGTCAAGCACCGACTAACGGGGAAAAAAGGCAAACCGGGTGGAACGGGGGCCAATCCTGCTGGGGAGGGGGCCGACTCAACGAGTTCGCTTCCACAACCAGAGTCTCACGTCGTGGCGGGCGAAATTTACGACGGAGAAGGGGACGAAGCGGAGGCAGCTGGAGAACAGATTCTTTCGACGGATGGGCCAGAATCTGTGCCAACGCGTGGAGGCGATGACGGTCAAACAGAGGGAGAAGTAGACGTCGATGGGGGGGAAGCCAGCCAGAGTCATCCGCGTCCGCACTCAGACAGTGAGATTGGGTCGGGAAGTGGATCTAGTCGAGAAGTCGAATGGTTTTCTCTCTCTGGATCCACTCCTCCACTGAGCCCGCACGGCGAGGAACCCGGTGGTACGTGAATATGGTCATTTCGGTCCTGTCTCTGACCGTTCTTTCGGAAGACATAGACACCTCCACTGCTCCTGACCACGTATCAGAAGGCCTTCGTCCCGACAAAAATATCGCGCCAAGCGTTACTGCGGATGAGAAGAAATCGTACCGCAAGCCTACTGCGTCCGCCACGGCCGAATTGCTCCGCGGGATGAGAGATTCTGCAAGTACCTTTGGTCCGCTCAAACCTATCGCAAGATCCCTCTGTTTTATTCTCGACAATTGTGAAGTATGGCTTCCTTCCTCACATTCGACTCATGATCCTTATGATCACTCTAGCGAACGGAGGTGAACGGATCAGCCATAGAATCATTGGCACCACGGGCCAATGCCGTCTCCCAATCACTCTACCGTCCGATTTCTCCGGGTGATGTCAATGAGGAGGAGAGGTCGAAGAAGCTGGAACGGTGAGCCGATATTCTTCAATCTCGGGAGCTGAGTCTAATGCACGGGATTACCAGGCAATTGAAAAAGATCGGTCAAGCTATGGACTCGATGACAAGCCAGAAGGATCTCGCGCCTTTCCTCAAGAGCCCTGAGAACGCACAGAAGGTCAACGGTCTTGTAGAAGATATTCGCGATTCCTTGATGGACTACCAGGTTTGCTCTCCAACAAGACCTGCTCCCATCGTAGCTAACGTATTCTCAGACTTCATTGCGGCGAGACATCTACAATGAAGGCTGTCAACAAATCGTGAGTCCTACTGCCCTATGGTCCCACCTCTTGTAGTGACTTGTAAATAGGGAGATGTGGATCGCCGCCTTCTGCGGGACATGCATCATGCCGATGAGGCCGGGTATAGTTCCGGGAACAGGCAAGGGTGCCTGAAAGGAACTAGGGCAGATGTCCTCCTGCAACTCGAACGCTGGCTGAAGGACGAACACGACCACCGCGTGTTCTGGCTCAATGGCCTTGCGGGGACCGGGAAGTCGACCATCGCCCAGACGTTTGCCGAGATCTGCTTCGCAGATGGAATGCTTGGCGCAAGCTTCTTTTGCTCGCGAGACTTCGAGGATAGGAGTAACCTTCAAGCAATCTTCCCAACTCTCGCCTTTCAGCTTGCCTATCGGTACCTCCCCTTTCGAGAGCTGCTGCTCCGGGTCTTGAGGGCCAATCCTGGTGTTGGACGGGAGTCTCTCTGTTCGCAGATGGAGAAGATCATCCTCGGCCTGCTATACTCAACCCAGATTCAGACCCTTGTCATCGTTGATGCTCTTGACGAGTGCAAGGACGAAGAACCCGCGTCTGCCTTCCTTTCCGTGCTCTCCCGCTACGTGGAGCTACTCCCCAATGTCAAGTTCTTCATCACCGGTCGTCCGGAGCCTCGGATCCGGTCCGGGTTTCGCCTCAAGTCACTCCGACCCATCACAGAAGTTCTAAGGCTGCACGATGTCGAGCGATCCTCAGTGGATAGCGATATCAAGCTGTTCTTCAGAACTCGGTTGGGTGATATCGCGAAAACTCGAAGCGACTGCGATTTTGCCCAAGACTGGCCAAACTCATCTGATATCAACATCCTTTGCAAGAAGGCAGCGGGGTTCTTCATCTACGCTTCAACGGTTGTCAAGTTTGTTGCATTCAAGAATCGCATGCCCACTGAACAGCTGGACCGGATCATATCTCTCCCACAAAGCACTGCCCATGAAGGAAGGTCTGGGATTGACCTCCTCTACACCCAGGTCCTAGAGCAGGTGGCCGACGACATGGATGCAGATGCTGAGGAAGCCCATTCCCATTTCAAGGCTGTGGTTGGGGCAGTGCTGCTTGTACTCAACCCTCTCTCTGCAAGGGCACTCTCAGACCTCCTCAAGATATCTAGCCTCTCCACCCTCCGATCTCTCCATTCTCTCCTCCTTGTCCCTGAGAGCACAGAAAACCCCATCCGAGCCTTCCACAAGTCATTTCCTGACTTCCTCATGGATTCATCTCGGTGTAAGGATAAACGGTTCTTTATAGAACCTGCAGTCCATCATGCAGGGATTCTGCTCTCATGTCTCAGACTTATGGGGGAAAGACTGAAGAGGAATATCTGCAACCTTGATGACTATACTGTTCTCAGTGAGATCAAGGATCTGTCTGGTTGTTGGAAGGACCATATTGGAGATGCTCTGAAATATGCATGCCACTTTTGGACAAAGCACCTTCTGGAGATCCCTAGTGGTAGCTCTTGTATCAAGGAGGTGTGGAAAGGAATTGAGGAGTTCTTCACAAGACACTTGCTGTATTGGATTGAGGTCCTTGCTCTCACAGGGAACCTTGATATTGGGATTTATGCCATGAATGATATCAGGAAATGGTGTATGTTGGTGAGTGTTATGTAGGCTTTTCGCTCAGATCTGGATTTATAATCCCTACCCAGGCTGGTATTTCGTGCACATGGACAAATGATAGCCAGCGAATCCTTTTGGAATACTTTGACATCATCCACAACTCTCCTTCTCAATTATATCATTCTGCCCTCCCATTATCTCCTTCTTCATCTTTGCTCCACAAGTTTTATGGTGCAGAATTCTCAAAAGGAGTTAAGGTGGTTAAGAGGCTTCCAGAAGAATGGAGTGTATGCTTTCGTACAGTTCTGTCAGAGTATCGTCTACTGGCCATCTCATATTGGAACAATACCATTGCAGTTGGGTCCACACACAGAGACATTATTATCCTTGATGCAATAACAGGCAGTCAGATAGCTGTTCTCTCTGGGCATGGAAATCAAGTGAACTCTGTTGCTTTCTCATCAGATGGGATCTTACTTGTATCTGGGGGTAATGATAGAACTGTTCAGCTCTGGGATGTGCAGACTGGTGGTGTTATTAAGAAATTCCATGGCCACAACAGAAGAGTTTGTTCTGTTTCCATCTCAGCAGACCACACTATGATTGCTTCAGGGTCCAATGATAGCACAGTCCGGTTATGGGACATTCAGATGGGGAAGTGTCATCAAATTATAAAACAGGATTTTATGGTATCCTGTGTTGCATTCTCTCCCACAGACCCTAAATGCTTCATATCTGTATCTGGTGTTGTTATCCAGCAGTGGGATACCAATGGTCATAAAGTTGGACCCATAAACATTGGTCATCACATTGCATTCTCCCCAGATGGAATCCAGTTCATTTTGCATAGTGGAGCAGCTGTTTTTGTCCAAAATGTTAATTCTGGAGTGACTGTGGCAGAATTTCATACAGCCAGTACTGTTAGCTTCCCCTGTTGTTTTTCTCCCAATGGCAGGCTTGTGGCTGTTGCTGCTAACTATGATGTCTGTGTTTGGGATATTACTGGCTCAGACCCTTACCTTGTTGAAATCTTTACTGGCCATACCAGCAACATTACCTCCCTTGCATTTTCCTCTCCTTCTACTCTTGTTTCAGCATCTGAGGACTGTTCACTCAAGTTCTGGCAGATTGGCATCTCATCAACAAGTCCAGTTGTCAATCAAAGTACTACATCTCTTGCTCCAGCTCCAATCACTAAGTCCACTGCTTTACAAAGAAAAGATGGTGTCATTATCCCAAGTGGCTTGGATGGAGCAACAAAGACTTGGGGCATCTCAACTAGCCTCCCTAAAGTATCCCTCCAAACTACAGACAAAGACACCCAACAGAGAGACAGCAGGTTGGTTTTTGTTTGGCATGCCAATGGGAAGATCCATTTTTGGGATGCTGAGAAAGGAGAACTCTTCCAAAAAGTAGATCAGCCTGGTGACATCATAGACCTCAGGATGTCAGGGGATGGATCTAAGGTTTTCTGCTTAGGCAATACATCTCTCAAAGCATGGGATATATGGACAGGAGAGGCTGTGGGTGAGGTAGAGACAAAGTACTTTTCTATCTTCTACATCATAGATGGTTCAAGGGTCTGGGCCAGATTACATAAGTCACAGATTCATGGGTGGGACTTTGGAACATCAGACTCATCTCCTGTCCAGCTGTCTGGTGTGCCCCCAGATGTGCTCTACCTGGATAGTACCAAGTTGTGGGATATTAACCTATCTGGGATCAAGGACACAGTTACTGGAAAGGTTGTTTTTCGGCTTCCTAGAAAGCCTGTTAGTGTACAGTTCAATGGCCAGTATCTAGTTATTTGTTATAAGTACAGGGAGGTATTTGTTCTGGACTTGAAAAATGTACTCTGTTGAATGTTCATAGCATATATGGGATATCCAGTTTATTCATATCTTTGGTTCTATGTTGAGGCAGAAAGTCCTTAAATCACAAATCCAATATTATCTCAATAACTCATTCACTTTAACTTGGGCTCAGGCTCATATGGTTGACCTCAGTTTTGTGACTTTTCTGGCTGCCATGATTTAGTGGTTATTGTACCTGGGATCATGTAACACATCACATAGTCCCTTTGTTTACTGCTATATATTTTCCTCCAACAACTACCTTTAACTGATAAGTATAAACATGGACTAGCACCCACTCCCCTCTACCATAAAAGTTATAATTTTCACCTAACACACCTATAGATTCAACTACCAAACCTATCCTGAAATTCCCATCAAATTCTTAGTGGTAATCAACATCTGCTCCAAAAATAATACCATGCAGCTATTCCATAGCCTTACTTGCTTATCCCCTTGAAATATCCATTCCTAAATATTTCAGGCAATGGAACGTGCTCCTATATGATATCCACAACTTTTTGTGTAGATGTATCATTGATTGAGCTAGATCTCTTCAAGCCTTGGATGGCAAAATAATTCAAATGTAAGGATGGGTGAGAAATCACCTGATATCAATGTAACCAGATTGAGATCACAGTTAACCTCTCTTAGAGTAACCAAGGAAACCCTTGCCTATAGAGTAGCACCAATCTCCATCCCAAGAGTGACAGCAGCTGGTCAATGGACTATATACTCCCATATCAATGTGTCCTCAGCCTTCCTCAACTCTAAATACACCTTTTCAAGAGCTGAGGGTTTTCTGGAGCTAAAGTGAAGTATTCTAACTGTTCCTATTCTCCATAATGATGTGAGGATGCCATTGAGCATTCTAAATAGGACCACAGCCTTCTGGACATTGTAGGTGTTCTTAGAACCATTTGTTCTGGAAGCTCAATATATATGCAAGCTTGGTAATCATTTGTTGAGGTCAAGACTCTCATTGCTAATGTGGTAGACTCCTCCAGCACAACAAGTGACAAAAGTGAGATACAGGTAATTTCCAAAATCATGGGAGAGAACATCAGCCAGACCTTCACAGGTCATTTTACTGAACCTTGTGTACAAACAAGTCCTGATCAAAACAAGGGTATATATCTGGTGGATTTTGTAGTGAGCAGTGATCTGGATGAGTGAACAAGGGTGTTGATGGCTATCTGCTCTCAGGCGAACAGCTGAATGATAGCGAACGGGCACAAAATTGACTTACTCAGCCATGCCTTCCTGTGCTCGGATCCTTGTATCCAGGATCTCCTTAGCAGTTAATATTGATAGGCTGGGTTTCCTGAGAATCCGAGTAAGAATGGCAGCAGGTGCGGACTTTCTACGGTGCTTTGTTTGCATGATGCGATTAGGGGGAGTCCCAGTGGGTCCGTCATTCTCAGACGCGACGAACTTGACGACCGTTGAGGCACAGATGAGAATTCCGACTGCCTTCTTGTATGTGATCTGGAATTGGTGAATCTCCTACCAAAACGCAGTCACCTCAGCTCTTGGAAACATGACCAACTGCGCCCGAAAGAACAGCTCAAGATCGCGGTTCACCACCTGGTGACTTCGCAAAGCTTGGGTGCTTCCACAATACAGACAAGCGATGTCGGGTGGAGCCCTGAACGGATCAGTGGCTTAAGCAACCCAGTGGTGAAGGATTTGATGGAGGGGATGTCCACACAATGCATGCAGATAGAAGCAGAGATTCGGGGATCTTGTCTCAACACTCGTGTAGAGCATCAATGACAATGAGATTCCGGAAGTAGGGAACCTCGAGCGAGCCAACAAGGAACTTCTCTATCCGTAAACGGGTGGGGACTCTCATCCAGCGTTAGGGCCCGTTTTCGCGGCTCGGAGCCTGTTCGAAGTATGAATACCGATAGGCGAGTGTTGGAAATATCGCCCGGAAACCACTCCTATCCCGAAGTCTGGTGAGAAGAGTGTTCTGAGTCCCCGTCCATGGACCTAGTTTTTGCAAATCCCTGACCAACGGTTGACCTCCCTGTCCCGGCGAGACCAGTCAGCCGGAATATGCGCCGAGCGTGCTCACCAATAAACAGCATCCGAACTGCCGCGAGGTTCCTTCCCCGTCCCCTCCGGACACCGGTATCTGTCCCCGAAACGACGCCAAGCATCTGCGGCGTTGAGGATGGACTCTGTTTTTCGATCACCCCGTGCAGGTTGAAGGCCACAGAAGAAGACTTGTAATGAGCCGCCCACTCTATCCGTAGATGCCTTATCGCAGTGAAGTCTGAGGCAAACGTTAGAGACGGCAGTAATGAGCAGTTTGTAGATTCAAACCTGGTGGTCCGTCACCGCACCGCACAAGTGTCGAGCCAGACCCCCAAGTTTCTCCGCACCCCGCCTTCTCCCCGTCTCCCCGACCTCGCCTACAGGAATAGGTGTACTGAGTACTTCCTCAAATCATCCAACGCGAGGGATCACCGCTTCTACTGCTTACTGAGATGGAGGTGAGTACGTGTTGAGGACGAAACAGAGTCGTCGTTGAAGAACCTGCGTTGTAGCATTTCCAAGTGACAGGAGGGGCCCCGGAGGCAGGCCTGAGCAGAGGGAAAGCGCTTGAGGAATCTTTCACCTTGGCGGGGGCAGGTGCGGCGAGTAGCAGTAGGGCCGACGGCTCGGAAGGTTCGAATGTTCGAGAGCTGTATCTCTAGTGTGGAGGAAGCCGTCTCAGATCGCCGCGGTCTTGATCCGCAAGTCAGAAGGCCGACTCGCCTTTCTCCCCCACCTCACCCTTCCTCATCACAGGCCTCTTGCTACCATGCTTCTGGGGTCGACTTTCTTCCCACTGTTGTCCATGACGCTGCCCTCTTGGCCCCAGCTGATGATTCATCGCGCCGATGGTGCTTTGGCCGAACGATGCCTCCCTGTCGGCTCACCCCATCCATTTCCAGTGTTAGTCACAGATTGAACCGTGTCAGCTCTCCCCTTCTTTTTTTCACTCATCCAATACAATTCCCTCGTCAACCGCAGATCCGGCCCGAGCGCCACCACGGAAGCGACGACCAACCACTGCTCGAAGCTCTCCGGACTTGTTGGTCCTATCACCACTCTGAGGTGAGGGCAAGCACAACCTTATCAACTTCCCACTCTCAACAAAACCTAGATGGCTTCAAGGACTGAAAGAGCGGGCGATGCGTCTCTCTATGCCGTCCGTAGGTTGGGGGTTGTCTAAGCAGTACTAATATGGATCCATCGGGACTCACGTTCAAGGCATTGGATTATGACCACACGGAAGGCCCTGTCACCGGTTCATCCAGTCTGCACCGCTCATGCAACGCACACGACATGGGTTTAGCGAGGGGACGCCGCTGTATCTTCTCTGTTATGGTATTCCCTTCGAGCTGCATTCATCTGGTACACCTGGTCTGGACCCCGTTGGATTGTGGTTTTCTGCGGTGGGCTCGTCGGCGTGTGGGAGTCGGAGAAAGTTGCCATCGTAGTTAGATTCTATCTGTCATTGAAGAAATGCACACGCGTTACGTGGTGATCGAAGGCGAACCCGTGAAGGAACCCGCGGGCGAATTATGTATGGTTGCGCACACTCTATCATCGCTGCTCTCCAGATCTCGGTCAACAATTATCCCGTGATTCCCGGAATCGGGTGTTGGCCTCGGACTTGCTACGGACGGTGCTTTGGTGTTGATCACGAAGTGCAGTGTCAGTTCTCCCCCCTCCTTCGCTCCCGCCCGTCAGTGTAGTTTCCTCGTCAGCCGTCACGGGTGCGATGGCCAACCACTCAAAGTCTTCCCGGCCTGTTAGTTCTATCACCACTCTGAGACGAGGGCGAGTACGACATCACCGACTTCCTACTCCCAATAAGAAAACTAGGCGGTATGTCTTCCTATGCCGTCCGTAGATCGAGGGCAGTGCTGATGTAGATGAGGATGCACGCCTTAACCGTCGCAACTCATACTCACGGTATTGGATTGCGAACACAAGGGAGGCTTCATCCGGTCCGCGCGGCTCATGCAGCGCATACAACATGGATTTAACGAGGGGGAACCCACATTGTGTCTTCCTCCGCTGTGATATCCTCTCCGAGCCACGTTCATCTCGCTCATCTGGTCCTTCGTCCATCCCCATCCGCCCCGCCTCCATACTCTGCACCTCGTGGGGCCAAGGCAGACAGATGCATCGTGCAACTTGTTAAGTGATGTCCGCCCCACGGGATCGCGGTTTTCCGCGGCAGGGCCGTCAACATGTAGGAGTCGGAGGTTGCAATTGTAGTTAGATACCATCTGTCGAACCCAGGGCGGAGGTTTGAACAAATGCACACGCGTTATGTGGTGACCGCAGGCGAGCCCGTGAAGAGACCCCACGACGAACTATATGAGATTGTGTGAACCGGTGAATGGAGGCTTTGCGATCGAGCCGGACTTTCTGAGAGTCCGCTGGAGAAGTTGATGATCCCGTTCTCGTTCAACTTATCACGGAGTGAAGACCCTCAAGTCCATCCTTTGCTTCAGCTGGACTACAGTGACCGGAAATATCCCCAGTGTATTCATGGAACCATCCACGTTCCCGTTCGCCTGTTGGGATCGACACCGTGCTCACTCTTACACCCTCCGGTCAAGTCATTTCTCGTGGCTCGTCAAGCACATTCTTCCTTCACGGATCTTCGTACCACATGGAGGAGGCAACCATCACCCAAACATCGTGCGTCTGGTTAATCCTCTTCCTTTGTCTCTTGACGTTTCGGATTTTTGTTGTCAACCCCTGGTGACCACGTTGTTAGTTTCTAGTTTGAAGGACGCCATGTCCGAGATATAGTCAACACTCCTCCAAAATTGCCCACGCAGGGTGCTATAACGGGTCCGGTCGTGGATTTATGAAGCTTTGAACACTGTCTTGATGTTGTGAGTCCTTTTCGCATCCACTCCTGCCGCGGCGTGTTGAACTCGCGGAATAGGCCGGTCTGTTCTTCACGGCCACGCCCGTTTCCATTGTCGATGTTGGGGACAAGCTCGAACCCGATGAAGTGAACTCCAAATTCCTCAATATTTTCATCAATCCCTCGCTTGAAACACCAACCGGTGCCGATATTGTTTGCTCTTAATGGAATAACTCGCCATCTTCCACGTCTAAACCACCTTGGTCGCTTTCCTCCTCGCCGCGTTCGTCGCTATGCTGGGCAAGCAGTGGCTCGACGTTTAACTGTCGCGTCCAAGTCGAGAAACGCGGAACTGTTACCAATCCAGCGATAGCCAGGATGGACGGAACGCTCACCCGGCATTCCCACCTCGTCGTGTTTGCCCCCCACACTTCAATCCGCTCCTCTCAATTACTCTCTCTCCGACTCCAACAAAGTCGCCAACAGCGTGTCATACGTTTCACCGCATTCGGTCCCCTACTTTACCTCTCCTACTGCCACTCTATCCCACAATTGACCCGTCTCCCCCGTCCTCCACTTCCCGATTCGTGCCGGCAGGGGATGCAAGATGTACGCCGAGCGTAAGAAGCGGTTGGGATGCACGACACCAGATCCCGGCGGTCTCTATGGTCCGGGTGGGTGGCAAGGTTGATGGGACCAGCTCTAGCGATCACATCGAGTTGACCATATCCGATCAGCCGTCCCCCGTCCACAACAAGAACACCAGTCGGGACAACATTCGAAGTGTCTCCTGGATGTTCGAGATTTCCATGGAAGCCGTTCTAGCCATTGCGAGGCTCACCCCCGGGATCGTCTTATATGCCGCATCCAGGCCGGTTCGGTGGGAAGGCTCTACGATATCGTACTCGTGTGCTTTGATAGTTCGTTTGGAAGCTCCATGGTGATTCCGAAACCCGGGGATATGCCAGAGCTTTCCCACCGTTTTGTCACCCGACGCAGATGTACCGGCTTCAAGTCTGACAAATATCCGATCATATCCGAGTCCTACGACTCGGACGGAAATCCATTCTCGATGCCGCCAACCGCGTCTTTTTGTAATTCCGGACCCATGTTGTCCCCGGCAACGCGTTCTGGCTAAGCAGTTCCTGTTCGCTAGTATCCTCCCAGCATATTTTCCCACCTGTCCGCATTCAGACCATATTGGCCACGACTAGCTATGGAACTGCATCGTCCAAGTGTTCTCATTGCCGCCAGCCTTTCATCTATCCACATGTCACGCCTGCTCTCGCCGTTCTCCGCTGGTCCACGATGTGCATCTGCGCCAGTCGTATGCCATGCTTAATCTCTTCCACTTGGCATGGCTTTCATCAAAAACGCAACCACCGCCCGTTCCAGGGCCTTACAAGTCCATGAGGGGTGCGTCATTGCGAATTCTCTTGAAGGTACGAGCAAACATCACATCCGTCACCCTCGAAGCCGACACTGACGTGGGCACTATAGGCGGATGTGTTGATGATTGGGGCTCTTCTGCTGACCGTACTCTCGACATATCGAACATCTCAAACGCCACCGCCGCATCTTGGTGTGATTCTCCACCATCGCATACACATCATCGATAATAGATCCCCCGCCCGCGCCCTCTCGCTCCACGCTGACTTCGATCACGGTCGCGGGTGGCCCGAAGGTGCTGCTCGAGACCATGGCATTTACCTGTATAGCCTCTGTATATTCTTAGTATGCCGAGTCTCGTTCGCAATCCATTTGGTACTCCCAGCTGTCCGGGGTTCACCATGGAAGGTGGTCCACGTCTTCCGTATGAATAATTTGGAGATCTTTTCGCGAAATTTGTGCGAGGTCATGTCCGTAAGGACACCCAGACTCGAAGCGGCGACGAGTTAGACTATAGATCGTAGGCGTAACGGTGTAGGTAATCGCCCTAAGCACTCAGCCGTAAAACGCTGAGGCATTCCGCACATATAAAGGACTGGTATGGAAAACCGATACGAGAGTTTGAGCGGAATGAACCGCCAGATAACGCGTTTGCGCCTGCGCTGAGCGCCAATCATCCACTATCGCACCACCATCTATCGCACTACCACCTACGCTGATACAACGCTGACATGGACGACATACGAGGCTCGCTCTCGAAAATGAAGAAGAAAGCCAAGCACCTACTGACAGGGAAGAAACGCAAACCGGACGGAACGGCGACAAACCCCGGTGAGGGGGTTGATTCAGCGAGTTCGGTTCCGCAACTAGAACCTCACGTCGTAGTGGGCGGAAGTTACGACGGAGAAGGAGATAAGGCCGGCGCAGCTGGAGAACCTGGTTTCTCGACGGATCAACCCCCCCAGCCAGCTGGACCGGAATCTGTCCCAGCACCTGGAAGCGACGATGGTCGGGAAGGGGGAGAGACAGACGTCGATGGAGGGGAAGCTAGCCTGATGGATTCGCACCCACGCCCAGACGTCGAGGTTGCTGCGGAAAGTGGACACAGCGGAGAGCTTGAGGAAGTTCAGTCCTCTTCATCCACTCCTTCGATCTCGCACGGCGGGAAACCCGACCTGAGTACGTGGATGCTGTTGTTTTGATCGCCGCCTCTCATCATTCCTTCTGACATGCAGACACCTCCGTCCTTCCGAACGATGGACCAGAAACTACTCGTCCCGGAGAGACCCTCGAACCGAACGCCGCCGCGGATGAGAAGAAATCGAACCGTGCTACGTCCGAATTGCTTCGCGGGGTGAGAGACTCCGCAGGTTCCCCCTGTCCGCTCAGGTCCGTCGCAGGATATCTCTGCATCATTCTCGACAATTGCCAGGTATAGCCTCCTTCCCGCACATCAGATTCTCAACGCTTACGGTAGTTCTAGCGAACGGAGGTGAATGTACATGCCATAGAATTGTTGGCGCTCAGGGTCAAAAAGGTTTCTGAACTGCTCTCCGGGCCTATCTTTACGGGTGACATCAATGAGGGGAAGAGGACAAAGGAACTGGAAGGGTGGGTTCATATTCTCCGAGATCGAGAACCGGGTCTGACGCACGTCGGGGGTCACCAGGGAATTGAAAAAGGTTGGCCAAACTATGGGCTCGGTGGCAACCCAGGAGGGCCTCGCGCGTTTCCTCGGAATCCCCAAGAATGCACAGGAGGTTAATGGTCTGGTGGAGGATATTCGCGACGCCTTGATGGACTACCAGGTTTGGTTCCCCAAAAGATTAACTCTCATCATAGCTGACATATGCTCAGGCTTCGTTGCGACAAGACGTCGACAAAGAAAACTTTCAACCGGTCGTGAGTCTTACTTTCCCATGGCCCCGGCTTCTGTAGTAACCTGCATATAGGGAGATTTGGATCTTCGTCTCCTAGAAAGCATGCGTCCCACAAACGGGGCCGAGTACCGTTTTGGGAACAGGAGGGGGTGTCTGAGGGGAACTAGGGCAGATGTCCTCCTGCAGCTCGAATATTGGCTGGAGGACAAGCAGGACCACCGTGTATTCTGGCTGAATGGCCTCGCAGGGACCGGGAAGTCGACCATCGCCCAGACATTTGCCGAGACTTGCTTCACGGATGGAAAGCTCAGGGCGAGCTTCTTTTGCTCACGAGATTTCGAGGATAGAAGGAATCTCCAAGTAATCTTCCCAACTCTCGCCTTTCAGCTTGCCCACCGGTACCTCCCATTTCGAAAGGAGCTGCTCCAAGTCCTAAGGGCCACTGCTGGTGTTGCACAGGAGTCTCTTGATTCCCAAATGAAGAAGATCATTGTTGGCCCGCTAAAGGTCAGCCGCATTCGACCACTTATCATCATTGACGCCCTTGACGAATGCAAGGACGAAGAACCCGCCTCTGCCCTTCTCTCTGTGCTCTCCCGTTATGCAAGCAAGATCCCTGATGTCAAATTCTTTATCACTGGTCGTCCGGAGCCTCGGATCCGGTCTGGATTTCGTCTCAAGTCACTCCGACCCATCACAGAAGTTCTAAGGCTGCATGATGTTGAACGATCCTCAGTGGATAGTGACATCAAGCTGTTTTTCAGGACTCAGTTGGCCGAAATTGCTGAAACTCGGAGCCACTGTAGCTTCACAGAAGACTGGCCAAACCCATCAGACATCAATGTTCTCTGCGAAAAGGCAGCAGGATTCTTCATCTATGCTTCAACAGTTGTAACATTTGTTGGATCAAAGTACCACACACCCACCACACAGCTGGCCCAGATCATATCTCTCCCACATGATACCACTCATGAAGGAAGGTCTGGGGTTGACCTCCTTTACACTCAGGTCCTGGAGCAAGCAATTGATGACATGGGCAAAGATGTTGAAGAAATCTGTTCCCATATCAGAACTGTGGCAGGGGCAGTGCTGCTTGTGCTTAACTCCCTTTCAATGAAGGCACTTTCAGACCTGCTTGGGATGCCCAACATCTCCACCACTCTCCGCTCTCTCCATTCTCTCCTCCTTGTCCCTGAGAGCATAGAAGACCCTATCCGACCCTTCCACAAGTCATTCCCTGACTTCCTCCTGAATCCAGTTCGGTGCAAGGATGAAAGGTTCTATGTGGAGCCTGCAGTTCATCATGCTGAGGTTCTTCTTTCATGCCTCAACCTGATGGGGGAAAGGCTGAAGAGGAACATCTGCAACCTGGATGGCTATGCTGTTCTCAGTGAGGTCATGGACCTTTCTACTCGAAAGAAGGACCACATTGGAGAAGCTTTGGAATATGCATGTAGATTCTGGTCAAAACACCTGTTGATGGTCCCTAGCAGCAGCTCTCATGTTGGGGAAGTGCAGAAAGCAATTGAGGAGTTCTTCACAAGACATTTGCTGTATTGGATTGAGGTCCTTGCTCTCACAGGGAATCTTGGTGTTGGGGTTTATACCATGAATGATGTTAAACAGTGGTATGCTTTGGTGAGTGCTGTATAGACTCTTTGTTGAGGATTATGCTCATATTCCCTGTTCAGGCAGGTGTTTCATGTATGTGGACAAATGACAGCCAGCGATTGCTTTTGGAGCATTTTGATACAATCCATGACTCTCCTTCCCAATTATATCATTCAGCCCTCCCATTCAGCCCTTCTTCATCTTGGTTCCATGAATGCTACAGTCTAGAGCTCTCACAGGATGTTAAGGTGGTCAAGGGTCTCTCAGCAGAATGGGGGATGTGTTCCCGCACAGCTCTTCTGAGCAGCTGTCCATATTCCCTCTCATACTGGAACAACACTATTGCAGTTGGATCTGAGAGAGACATCCTTACCCTTGATGCAATCACAGGCAGCCAGACAGCAGTCCTCTCTGGGCACACAGATATAGTGAGATCTGTCACCTTCTCATCAAATGGGACATCACTTGTATCTGGAAGTGAAGACAAGACTGTCAAGCTCTGGGATGTGCAGACTGGTGGTATTGTCAGGACATTTTATGGCCATACTGACCATGTTCTCTGTGTCTCAATCTCAGTAGACCACACCACAATTGCATCAGGATCTCTTGACAAAACACTCTGTTTGTGGGACATTGGGAAGGGGGAGTGCCATCAGATCATTGAGCACCAGGAGAAGGTGGATTGTGTTAGGTTCTCCACCACAAATCCCCAGTGCCTCATATCTCTATCTGGTAGAACTATTCAGCAGTGGGACATTGATGGTCACAAAGTTGGACCCACATATGATGGTTACCACATTACATTCTTCCCAGATGGCACCCAGTTTATTTTAGGTCCAAGGGGTGGTGTCACAATTGACAACACCAATCCTGGACTCATTGTGGCAAAATTTCACCAGCCTGACAAGTATGATGTCCTCTGTCTCTCCCCTGACTACAAGCTTGTGGCTATTAGTGCTGGTTGGAATATCCATGTTTGGGACATCACTGGTTCACAACCTCACCTTGTTGAGACCTTCATTGGCCATGCCTGGTCTGTTCTCTCCCTTGCATTTTCTTCTTCCTCTACCCTCATCTCAGCAGCTGGAGACCATTCAGTCAAGTTCTGGCAGATTGGTGCCTCATCAATAGGTACAACTGTAACTGATCCAAAGTCTGCATCCCTCACCTTAGCCCCAACCAAGTCTACTGCCTTGAAATCAAAAAATGAGCTTATTATCCCAAGTGATTTGCCAGATGGAGTGGTATGGACCTGGGGTATCTTGACTGGCCTCCACAAGGGATCCCTCCAAATCTCAGCTGAGGACTCCCACCAGAACAACACCCAGCTGACTGACAATAAATTGATCTTTGTTTGGCATGCAGATGAGAAGATCAATATCTGGGATGTAGAGAAAGGGGGACTCCTCCAGACAATCAATGTCCCTGGAGGTACTGTTGAGGACCTCAAGGTATCAGGGGATGGGTCCAAGGTTTTCTGCATGTATGGGGAATTGATTCAAGCATGGGATATCCAGACAGGAGAGGCTGTGAACAAGTTGAGGGCCCAGGATGTAGACATTGAGACTGGGGATGGAATGGTGGCTTGTGAGAGAATGGTATTTGATAGAATGGAGGGCTCAAAAGTTTGGGTTCATGTTATTGGACCACGGTATATTGGAGGTGAAGGATGGGACTTTGGGATTCCAGGCTCACCCCCTGTCCTGGTTCCAAGGATCTCCCCACGCAGGCTCCACCTCAATGATAACAAGGTGTGGGAAATTAAGATGTCCAGGATGGAGGATGTAGTCACTGGGAAGGTAATTGTTAAGCTACCTAGGAGGTTTGGGGAGGCAATCCATGTGCAGTGGGGTGGCCATTATCTTGTTATTCTTTTCAAGTCAAAAGAGGTGGTGATTCTTGACTTCAGCAATGTGTCTCTCTAGTAGACCTACATGTAGAACATGTATTCTCTTTACATGTGCCCTAAGCTCCCTGTGCTAAACATTTCATTGCTTGACAAGTAGTGTTCAGAATTATGGTATACAACTAGCTGATAGATTCAGAGAGGTTTTCCATAAAATATATGCATGCAACAAGCAAAGTATATGATCACTAAGGTAAAGCCCCACAGAAGTGGAGGTCCGCATTCATGGTAATGTGTTTAGAGCAGAAAGACCTTGAGCAGAAACAAAAACAAAGAAAGATGGAAACTACATAAACCACAAAGCGACAAACAGAGGTGACACAATAACGCACATGCGTAAAGAGAGACGGCCGGAAATGTACTAGCCATCAACACTATCAAAACAAGACAGCGGTCAACCCCTCTTGAGAGTGACCAACGAGACCCTTGCCTGCTGAAGGTTGTCAATCTTCCTCCTCAGAGCCAGGGCAGCTGGGTCAGTCAACCACGTATTGTACTGCGTCAATGCGTCCTCGGACTTCCTCAACTCCGAGTCCATCACTGACAGATACACGTCCAGGTCCGTCCTTCTCCTACCCTGCGCGACCTCCTTCGTAACAGTCTCCAATTGCTCCTGCACCTGAGGGATCGGCTCTTTATACTTCAACCACAAGATCGCCAACCAAAGAACCATAGCCGCCGGGTTTTCCACGCCCGTGATCACATCCATCAATTCGGGATTGTCAATGCACCTCCTGAGAGGTTGAGAATCGTCCGGCACCGACATGAAGTATTCCAACAATTTCCATTTCTCCGTAATGATGTGAGGACGCCAGTGAGAAGAGTTCACCATTCTGAAGAGAATCGCGAGAGTAGACTTTTGAACGTCGTAGGTGTGCTCGATGCCGTCTACGGCAGAGGCCCAGTCGACGCACAAGCTCCTCGTCTGATCGGGTTCCATGATCGGGTGAGGTGTGTTGAACCATCTGTCCCCGATGAGGGGGAGGAAGAAGAGCGCGGCCTTGCACAGTTGGAACGGCTTATCGTTCTGGAACATGTAGCAGATACCGCGGACAAACGAAGGTTTGGTCGGGTCGAACCGCTTGAGGGCCTCGATAGTGACTGGTCCAGACGCGTAGGCCAACGCGCGAAGAACGTTTTGGATCGGCTCGTCCTGGTTCTGGCCACCAGGGGTGGCCAAGTCGAAGTGGTGGTCCAGGGACGTGAGAATATCTTGAGGATCTTCGACCCACTGCGGTAGGAACTTGTCCCATTTGTAGGTCCCGTGCATGATGAGGCAAGAAGCCTCCCATTTCTTCTCCGGGGAATAGGCGGGAGAGACGGGGGTCTGCATGACGATGTGGAACAACTGGTAACTCTTCTGGGCGATATCGTTCTCGCAGAGAGGAGCGATCAGTTCCATGGCCACCAGCGCGCAGTCGATCTCCTCGGTGGTGGGGCTGGTGCTCCCAAACATCGCCGTGAGCTTTCCGTAGATCCTGGTGATCTGGGGGCTGCATTCGTGACTACGGCATGACAATGATTCAGCCTCATATCATAAAGAACGTGTGCCGGTTCAACTTACCTCTTGTCGACGACCAACAGGTCATCGACGTGTAACTTGATTGCGAGCAATAGACCAATGATAAGTAGGCAGTCCGCCGCGCCGGAGGGGGAGGGAGTGAAGAACGAACACCTTGATGTCATCGGGCAAAGCTTCACCTTTCCTGAGAACATCCCAGGCGCGATAGAGGAGAATATGGCCCATCCAAGCATGGTGGAGAACCCGGTGTGGGAAGGAGGCTGAGGGTGTATACATTCAGGTGCGCCTCCTTAATGGCCTCGATTACACCCCACTGATTACAAAGGGAGAATTTGCCGCCCGTTTAGGATAACGTCAGCGAGGAAATTTTCAAGTTCCTATCTCATATCTGGTAGCACCCCGCGTTCGATATGGGCATCGATACACGATCTATAAGCGATCGACATTCAACACCCTCCACGGAGGTCAGGGTGATTGGTAGGGACTGCGAATCCGTCTCTGGCTAGTCACCATGTAGGATTAAACAACAGGCGGCGCAGCACCGGGCATGATTGAAGATGAAATTCTGCCAGTACATGGGTTCGAAGTCACCGAAGACCCGATCGATGATCCCCAGGGTCGATTCCAGATCCGAGTCTCCTCCGTAATGTCTTCCCATGACCGGGTGCCGGTTCGAGGTGGACTTGAAGACCGCCTTGTCGGACTCGTGACCGATGCACTTGCGCTGGGTCGCGAGGTGGAGGAGGGCCTTGGCGCTGAGGTACGCCTTGTTCCTCAGCTTGGGGATCACCACGGGTCGTCCGAACGATCGATCGAGGCACTCGAGGACCGTGTCGTAGAGCCTTTCTAACGGGGTGGTTCGGATGCCGGCATACCAAACGACCCCATGGTGGTCATGGTGATGTCCGTGTCCATCAACATCTCGAGCGTCCAGGCGGGTGCAGTTCGACTCCAAGACGTAGCCATCCAAACCGGTCTCCTCGTTGGACAGTGGGGTCGGCCGGTCGGTGTTGGCCACGGGCAACTCGATGTGTTCTGGGTTCGCTCCGTCGACTGTTCCGAACCTGCCGAAACCGTGGGGACTGCCAGACTTGGGTCTTGATAACCCCTTCTTTTTCCGAGAGAAAATGACTTTGAACCACTTCCTGGGTCGTTTGATGTACTTCTTGTGCTCGTCGTCGAAATGAACCAAGAAGCGAAGGATGAGGGAGGCAGGGGTTTGGAGGGGACAGTTGTAGGGTAGGGTAGCCGCAGACACGATGAGCAAGTAGAAGAGGATATCGGATGCGGTGAAAACTATCAGGACGCCAGCGACAGCTTTGTTGATGAAGAAGAGGTAGTTGGAGAGCGCGTAACCGAGAAGGAGGAGGGCGGCTTGAAGCATGAAGGGCAAACATTACATGACGAAGTCGAAGTGCCATGTGACCATATCGTTCATCTTGCGTTGCCGATGGCCACTGCGATCGATAATGGATCCGCGCATCTCGACTTGAGCGTAACGATTGAGTCGCTGCTTTCCTAACATGACGACGAACGCGGCGAGGAGGGAAGCGGCCAAGCTGGAGTAGGAGGTGGCGGAGTTTTCAACGGTGGGGGTGTTCCCTAGCGAGACACTTGCCATAATTGTGAGGAGCTGGTAGTTCATTGCTGGTAATCAGGTTGTAGATTGTTTTGGACGTCGACGATGAAGGCGGATGTTACGGTGGAGAACAAACCGAACTACCCCCCCCCCCCCGCAAAGTTAGAATCGCGATTGAGGTAAATACGAGTGAAAGAAAGAAAGCTCACGAAGATCAAGGTGGTGTTCAAGTCTTCGTCGTATTTCTTCATGAAGTCGCTGTCGTACTCGTCGGTTCTCGCTGAAACTTGTCGTAGAACTCGACGCGGGCGCTGCTAGCCATCCCAAGGAGATTCGGAAAGAGGGATGGCAATGCATTGAGCATTACATCCTCCAGGCTAGAAAAGAAAGCAGCGCGTCAGTAAAGGATTGAAGAAGGCAGGCCCTATCAGACGCACGCTTTTGGCTGATAGTTGCTTCTCCCATGATGCGCCGGGGAGGAATTCTGAGGAAAGGTCGCGCTCGATGTGCTGCGGGAGACGAAGGGGGTCGAGCTGGGTGGGGTGGGTGGGTGGTAGGAAGGATGAGGACGGCAACCAATGTCGGGAGAGGGGGAATCGGTCGCACCCAGAACGGGATATATATTGGACGGATTACGTACGGAGCGCTGTGGGTGCGCAAGAACATAGATGGCTCGGTGGCTGACAGGCACCGAATGGAATTACACAACTGTGCCGAGTTGTGTCGCCGTCTTCAAACCATCTCGATGTTCTCGCAAAGATCGTGGTGGGATATGCATTGGCCAGCGACCTGGGGCCTTCACGGCGACGGGGGAGGACCAACCGCCGCTCTAACCGACCAAATTCAAACAAGCTATCAGTCACACAACGGACACATCAGGAAAGGTGCTGGGGATATGTCCTCGCATCGTGGTTGCTAAGTACTCCCACAGACGGTTACTTGTAATGTTCATCCAGCTACAAGCAAGGGAGCGAGATATTCGAGACCCAGTTCTGGATCTCCGCGCGGCGCATACAGATTACGAAGTCCGTAGGGTTCGTTCTTTGGCAGCTATCGAGTCGATCGACCAACAGGCGACGAGGAAACGGACCGAGCTGCGAAATCTCCAGAGTCTTACGAGACAAACTCCAGGAACCAGGAACCGCTCGGCGCTTACCTTGATGACCCTCTCCAGCCTCTGTAACTTGCCATCGCAACAGATCCCGCCCCCAGTGCGTTCGGTGCTTTCCTAGCCATCCGACATCTTCTGTACGCAGCGACGACGGTAGGGATATCCGAGGCCGTGTCATCCCTCGAAGGAGGCGCATCATCGCTGCCCTCTCGATCCCAGCAGACAATTCTCCCGTGGTTCCCGGAATCGGGGACTTGCTACGGACGGTGCTCTGGCTGAAGCATGCCATCGTTTTCCGGTGTTGATCACGAAGTGCGCAGTGTCAGCTCTCCCCTCCTTCGTTTCCACTCCTCCAGTGTAGTTTCCTCGTCAGCCGCAGATATAACACGAGCGCCATCCCGGTGCGACGGCCAACCACTCAAAATCATGGCGAGTACGACATCGCCGACTTCCTACTCTCAATAAGAAAACTAGGCGGTATGTCTTTCTGTCCCGTCCGTAGATCGAGGGCAGTTTGAACATAGATGGGAACGCGCGCTTTAAATGTCGCACCTCATGTTCACGGGATTATATTTAACGAGGGGAAATACACGTTGTATCTTCCTCCGCTGTGGTGTCCTTTCCGAGCTACGCTCATCTTGCTCGTCTGGTCCTTCGTCCATCCCCATCCGCCCGCCTCTATACTCAGCAACTCGTGGGATCAAGGGAGACAGATGCATTGTGTAACTTGTTGAGTGATGTCCGCCCCATGAGATCACAATTTCCGTTGCAGGGCTGTCAACGCATAGGAATCGGAGAGGGCTGCCACTGTAGTTAGATACCATCTGTCGAACACAAGGCGGTGGAGGTTTGAACAAATGCACACGCGTTATGTGGTGACCGCAAGCGAGCCCGTGAAGAAACCCAGGAAACCCTCCGACGGACTATGGGATTGTGTGGACCGGTGAATTGGGGGGGGGGGGGTTGTGATTGACCCGGACTGTCCGAATCCTCTACTGGAGAAGTTGATGATCCTGTTCTTTCGTGCCCACGGTTGTGCTCAAGTTCAACCCGCCATAGAGTGAAGTCCCTCAAGTCCGTCCTTTGGCTCAGCTGGACTGCAGTGACCGGAAATCTCCCCGGTGGATTCATGGAGCCATCCACGTTCCCGTTCATCTATTTCGATCGACGCCGTGCTCACTCTTACACTCTCTGATCAAGCCAAGTTGGACTCTCTCCATCTCTCGTGGCCCGTCAAGCACATTCTTCCTTCGCAGGTCTTCACGCCACATGGAGGAAGCGACCATCACTCCAAAAACGTGTGTCTGGTTCCTTCGCTTCTCTACGTTTCGAGTTTTCGTTGTCAACTCCCGCTGACCGAGTTTTTAGTTTCTAGTTTGAAGGGCGCCACGTCTAAGATATAGCCAACGCTCCTCCCAAATCGCCCGCGTCGGGGCCTACGGCAAGTTCGAACGCTGGATCAACGGGTCCAGTCGTGGATTCATGAAGCCTGAGCACCATGCTGATGTTTGTGAGTCCCTCTCTTGCATCCACTTCAGTTGTGGTGTGTTAAACTCGTTTTCTCGGGGATTAGGCCGGTCTGTTCTCCACGGTCACGCCCTTTTCCATCGTCGGTGTTGAGGACAAGCTCGAACCCGATGAAGCGAGCTACGAATTCCTCAAGATCTCCGCCAGTCCCTCACTCGAGAACACCCTAACTCTAGTAGCAATGCTGTCAGCTCTCAATCGAACAGCCCACCATCTTCCACGTCCAAGCCACTTCGGACGCTTCCCTCGCCGCATCCGTCATTATGTTGGGCAAGCAGTGGACGGTCGTGTCCGATTCGAGACAGGTGCTTCTGTTATCAATCCATCGACAGCGCGGGATGAACGGAACGGTCACCCGGCATTCTCACCTCGCCGCGTTTTCCCCTCACGCTTCAAGTCGCTCTTCTTCGTTACTCTGTTTCCGACTCCAACAAAGTCGCCAACAGCGCGTCATAAGTTTCACCGCATTCGGTCCCCTATTTTACCTCTCCTACTGCCATTCTATCCCACAATCGATCCGTCTCCCTCGTCCTCCACTTCTCGATTCGTGTTGGCGGGGAATGCAAGATGTACACCGAGCGGTCTAAGAAGCGGTTGGGATGCACAAGGCCAGATCTCTACGGTCTCTATGGTCCGGGCAGGTGGCAAGGTCGATGGAACCAGCTCCAGCGATCACGTCGAGTCGACCATATTCGACCAGCCGCCCTCGCTCCACAACAAGAACACCAGTTGGGACGACATTCGAAATATCTCCTGGATGTTCGAGGTGTCCATAAAAGTAATTCTGGCCATTGCGAGGCTCACCCCCGGGATCGTCTCGTTTGCCGCATCCAGACCGGTTCGGTGGGAAGGCTCTACGATATTGTACTTGTGTGCTTTGATAATTCGTCCGGAAGCTCCGTGGTGATTCCAAAACCCGGGGATGTACCAGAGCTCTCCCCTCGCTTTGTCACCAACCGCGCCTTTTGTAATTCCGGACCCATGCTGTCCCCGGCAATGCGCTACCCTGCGGACATCCTGGCGGTTCTGGTCAAGCAATTCCTGTTCGCTAGTACCCTCCCAGCGTATTATTCCGCCTGTCCATATTCAAACCGTACTGGCCACCACTAGTTGGAACCGTAGTGTCCAAGTGTTCTCATTCCCACCAATCATTTACCTGCCTACATACCACACCCGCCCTCACAGTTCCCCACCGGCCTGCGACGCGCATCTACGCCAGCCGTGCACCACGCTCGACCCCCACCCTACCCGATACAGCTTCCGCCACAAACGCAACTACCACCCGCTCCAAGGTCTTGCAAGTCCATGGGGACACATCACTACGAATTCTCTCGAAGGCACGAGCAAAAATCACGTCCGTTGACCTCGAAGCCAACATCGACGTGGAACCCTGGGCACTATAGGTTGATGTTATTATGATTGAAGCTCTTTCTCCTCTCACCAACCTCATTCTCGACGTATCGAACATCCCAAACGTCCCCCCCCATCTTGGTGTGATCCTCCACCACACACGTCATCAATAATAGATCTCATGCCGGCTTCGACCATGGTCGCGGGTGGCCCGAAGATGCTGCTCGGGACTGAGATTTACCTATATAGCCTCTGTATGTTCTCAGTAGCCTGTGCCAAGTCTCGTTCGCAATCCGTCTGGGATTCCCGACCGTCCGAGTTTCAACTTGGAAGGTGGTCTGCATCTTCCGTACGGATGATTTGGACGCCTTTTCTGAAGGTCGTGGCGGGTAGGCATACCCAGAGCCAGAGTGGTGGCAAGTCAGACTACGAATCGCAAGGGTACGGGTGTAGGCAATCGTCCTGACCGCCAAGCCTTGAGAAGCTGAGGCATTTCATGCGTGTAAAGCACTTGTGTAGAGGACTGACGGGATAACTTGAGCGGAAATAATCGGCGAATATTCCGCCACATAACGTGTTTCGCACCGGCGCTGAGCGCCAATCATCCACTATCGCACCACCATCTATCGCACTACCATCTACGCTGATACGACGCTGACATGGACGACATACGAGGCTCGCTCTCGAAAATGAAGAAGAAAGCCAAGCACCTATTGACAGGGAAGAAGCGTAAACCGGACGGAACGGCGACGAACCCCGGTGAGGGGGTTAATCCAGCGAGTTCGGTTCCACAACCGGAAACTCAAATCGTGGTGGGCGAAAGTTACGACGGAGAAGGGGATAAGGCCAGCGCAGCCGGAGAACAAGTTTTCTCGACGGATCAACCCCCCCAGCCAGATGGACCGGAATCTGTCCCAGCGCATGGAAGTGATGGCGGTCAGGAAGGGGGAGATCCAGATGTCGATGGAGGGGAAGCCAGCCGGATGGATTCGCACCCACACCCAGACGTCGAGGTTTCTGTGGGAAGTGAACACAGCGGAGAGCTTGAGGGAGTCTATCTCTCTCCATCCGCTCTTTCAATCTCGCGCGGCGGGAAGCCCTACGGTACGTGAACGTGGTCGTTTTGATCACCGCCTCTCATTATTCCTTCTCATATGCAGACACTTCCGTCCTTCCCAACTACGGACCAGAAGCTGCTCTTCCCGACAAGACCCCCGAATTGAACGCCACCACGGATGAGAAGAAATCAGATCGTGCCACGTCCGAATTGCTTCGTGGAGTGAGGGACTCCACAGGTGCCCCCGGTCCGCTCAAATCCGTCGCGGGGTACCTCTGCTTCATTCTCGACAATTGTCAGGTATGGCTTCCTTCCCATACATCCGATCCTCAATGCTTACGGTCGTTCTAGCGAACGGAAGTGAATGGATATGCCATAGAATTGTTGGCGCTCAGAGTCAAAAAGGTTTCTGAACTGCTCTCTGGGCCCATCTTTTCGGGTGACATCAACGAGGGGAAGAGGACAAAGGAACTAGAAGGGTGAGCCCACATTCTCCAAGACCGAGAGCCGGGTCTGACGCATGCGGGGATTTCCAGGAAATTGGAAGAGATTGGCCGAGATATGGGCTTGGTGGCAACCCAGGAGGGCCTCGCGCGGTTCCTCGGAATCCCCAAGAAAGCACAGGAGGTTAATAGCCTGGTGGAGGATATTCGCGACGCCTTGATGGACTACCAGGTTTGGTTTCCAAAAAGATTAGCTCTCGTCGTAGCTGACATACGCTCAGACTTCGTTGCGACAAGACATCTACAAAGAAAACTTTCAGCCAATGGTGAGTCATACTCCCCTATAGCCCCGGCCCTTGTAGTAACCTGCATATAGGGAGATTCGGATCTTCGTCTCCTAGAGAGCATGTGTCCCACAAACGGGGCCGGGTACCGTTTCGGGAACAGGAAGGGGTGTCTGAGGGGAACTAGGGCGGATGTCCTCCTGCAGCTCGAACACTGGCTGGAGAACAAGCAGGACCACCGTGTATTTTGGTTGAGCGGCCTCGCAGGGACTGGGAAGTCGACCATTGCCCAAACATTTGCCGAGACTTGCTTCACAGATGGAAGGCTCGGGGCGAGCTTCTTCTGCTCACGAGATTTTGAGAATAGAAGCAACCTCCAAGTAATCTTTCCAACGCTTGCCTTTCAGCTTGCCCATCAATACCTTCCATTTCGAAAGGAGCTGCTCCAAGTTCTGGGGGCCAACCCTGGTGTTGCACAGGAGTCTCTTGATTCCCAAGTGGAGAGGATTATTGTTGGCCCACTAAAAGCCAGCTGCATCTGGACACTTGTTATCATTGATGCCCTTGATGAATGCAAGGATGAAGAACCCACCTCTGCCCTTCTTTCTGTGCTCTCCTGTTATGCAGATAAGATTCCCAATGTCAAATTCTTTGTCACTGGTCGTCCAGAGCCTCGGATCCGGTCTGGATTTCGTCTCAAGTCACTCCGACCCATCACAGAAGTGCTCAGGCTGCATGAGGTCAACCGTTCCTTGGTGGATAGCGACATCAAGCTGCTCTTCAGGACTCAGTTGGCCAGAATTGCTGAAACTCGGAGTGACTGCAACTTCACAGAAGATTGGCCAAACCCATCAGACCTCAACATTCTCTGTGAAAAGGCAGCAGGATTCTTCATCTATGCTTCAACAGTTGTAACATTTGTTGGATCCAAGTACCACACACCCGCCACACAGCTGGCCCATATAATCTCTCTCCCACAAGATACCACTCATGAAGGAAGGTCTGGGATTGACCTCCTTTACACTCAGGTCCTGGAGCAAGCAATTGATGACATGGGCACAGATGTTGAGGAAATCTGTTCCCATGTCAGAACTGTGGTTGGGGCAGTGCTGCTTGTGCTTAATTCCCTTTCAATCAAGGCACTTTCAGACCTGCTTGGGATACCCAACATCTCCACTACCCTCCGCTCCCTCCATTCTCTCCTCCTTGTCCCTGAGAGCACAGAAGACCCCATCCAACCCTTCCACAAGTCATTCCCTGACTTCCTCCTGAATCCAGTTCGGTGCAAGGATGAAAGGTTCTTTGTGGAGCCTGCAGTTCATCATGCTGAGGTTCTGCTTTCATGCCTCAACCTGATGGGGGAAAGGCTGAAGAGGAACATTTGCAACCTGGATGACTATGCTGTTCTCAGTGAGGTCATGGACCTTTCTACTCACAAGAAGGTTCACATTGGAGAAGCTTTGGAATATGCATGTAGATTCTGGTCAAAACACCTGTTGATGGTCCCTAACAGTGGCTTTCATGTTGGGGAAGTGCAGAAAGCAATTGAAGAGTTCTTCACAAGACATTTGTTGTATTGGATTGAGGTCCTTGCTCTCACAGAGAATCTTGGTGTTGGGGTTTATGCCATCAATGATGTTGAGCAGTGGTATGCTTTGGTATGTGTTGTGCAGACTGTTTGCTGAGGCTTGTACTCACGTTCTCTGTTCAGGCAGGTGTTTCATGCATGTGGACAAATGACAGCCAGAGATTACTTTTGGAACATTTTGATACAATCCACAACTCCCCTTCCCAATTATACCATTCTGCCCTCCCATTCTGCCCTTCCTCATCTTGGCTGCATGAATGCTACAGTCTAGAGCTCTCACATGAGGCTAAGGTGGTCAAAGGTCTCTCAGCAGAATGGGGGATGTGTTCCCGCACAGCTCTTCTGAATGTTTATATATATTCTCTCTCATACTGGAACAACACTATTGCAGTTGGGTCTTCAAACAGGGATATCCTCATCCTTGATGCAATCACAGGTAGCCAGACAGCTGTCCTCCCTGGGCACACAGATGAAGTGAGATCTGTCACCTTCTCATCAGATGGGACATCACTTGTATCTGGAAGTGATGACAAGACTGTCAAGCTTTGGGATGTGCAGACTGGTGGTATTGTCAGGACATTTCATGGCCACACCAACCATGTTTACTCTGTTTCAATCTCAGCAGACCACACTACAATTGCATCAGGATCTTGGGACAATACACTTCGTTTGTGGGACATTCAGAAGGGGGAGTGTCATCAAATCATAGAGCACCAGGATCAGGTGCATTGTGTTAGGTTCTCCCCCACAAACTCCCAGTGCCTCATATCTGTATCCTATACATCATTTCTATATAATGGAGCTGTTCAACAGTGGGACATGAATGGTCACAAAGTTGGACCCACATATGATGGTTATAGAATTGCATTCTCCCCAGATGGCACCCAGTTTATTTTAGGTGCACAGGATTATGCCACAGTTCACAACACCAATTCTGGACTTGTTGTGGCAAAACTTTACACAGCCAACACCAAGAATGATACTGTCACCTGTTCCTCCCCTGATTGCAAGTTTGTGGCTGTTGGTGCTAGTTGGAATATCTATGTTTGGGACATCACTGGCTCAGACCCTCACCTTGTTGAGACCTTCATTGGCCATACCTATCAAATTACCTCCCTTGCATTTTCTTCCCCCTCTACCCTCATCTCAGGATCTTATGACAAATCAGTCAAGTTCTGGCAGATTGGTGCCTCATCAACAGGCCCAATTGTGAATGATCCAAATTCCACACCCCTCACCTTAGCCCCAACCAAGTCTACTGCTCTGAAACCAGAAAACAAGCTTATCATCCCCACTGGTTTGCCAGATGGGGTGGTACAGACCTGGGGTATCTTGACTGGCCTCCACCAGGGATCCTTCCAAATCCCAGCTGAAGACTCCCACCAGAGCAACACTCAGCTGATTGACAATAAATTGATCTTTATTTGGTGTGCAGATGAGAAGATCAACATCTGGGATGCTGAGAAAGGGAAACTCCTCCATACAATCAATGTGGCTAGAGGTATTGTTAAGTACCTCTGGATATCAGGGGATGGGACCAAGGTTTTCTGTGTATATGAAGAGTCCATTCAAGCATGGGATATCCAGACAGGAAAGGTTGTGGGTAAGGTGAGGGCCCAAGATATGGGCTTTTGGACTGAGGATGGAATGGTGGCTGGTGAGAGAATGGTATTTGAAGGAATATGGGACTCAAAAATCTGGGCCACAGTTTGTATGGAGTCAGATTCAGGCTATTATAGGGGATGGGACTTTGGGATTCCAGGCTCACACCCTGTCTTGCTTTTGGATAGTAAAGGCCCCCCAGACAGGCTCCACCTCAATGATAACAAGGTGTGGGAAACTGAGATGTCTAGGATGAAGGATATAGTCACTGGGAAGGTGGTTGTTCAGCTACCTGGGAGATTTGGGGTGGCATTTCATGCACAGTGGAATGGCCATTATCTTGTTGTTCCTTTCAAGTCAGGGGAGATGGTGATTCTTGACTTCAGTAATGTGTCTCTCTAGTAGACCTACATGTAGAACATGTATTCTCTTTACTTATGCCCCAAGTTGTCTGCACTAAATATTTCATTGCTTGACAGGTGCAGTGTTCAGACTCATACTATACAACTAGCTGATAGATTCAGAGAGGTTGTCCATAAAATACATGTAGGCGATAAGCAAAGTATGTGATCACTAAGGTAAAACCCGATAGAAGTGGGGGTCAAACATTCATGGTAAAGTGTTTAGAGCAGGAAGACACAATAACACGTGTGAGGAGAGGCGGACGAGAGTGCGCTAACCATCAACGCGATCAAAGCAAGACAGCGGTCAACCCCTCTTGAGTGACCAACGAGACCCTGGCCTACTGAAGGTTATCAATCTTCGTCCTCAGGGCCAGGGCAGCCGGGTCAGTCGACCACATATTGTACTGCATCAACGCGTCCTCGGCCTTCCTCAACTTCGAGTCCATCACTGACAGGTACATGTGGAGTCCAGGTCCGTCCTTCTCCTACCCTGCGCGACCTCCTTCATAACCGTTTCTAACTGCTCCTGCACCTGAGGGATCAGCTCCTTATACTTCAACCATAAGATCGCCAACCAAAGAACCATAGCCGCCGGGTTTTCCACGTTCGCGATCGCATCTATCAATTCCGGATTGTCGATGCACCTCCTGAGAGGCTGAGAGTCATCTGGCACCGAAGTGAAGTACTTCAACAATTTCCACTTCTCCGTAACGATGTGAGGACGCCGGTGAGGGGAATTGACCATTCCAAAGAGAACCGCGAGAGTAGCCTTTTGGACATCGTAAGTATGCTCGATGCCGTTGACGGCGGAAGCCCAATCGACGCACAAGCTCCTCATCTGATCGGGTTCCATGATTGGGTGGGGAGTGTTGAACCATCTGTCCCGATGAAGGGGAGAAAGAAGAGCGTGGCCCTGCGCAATTGGAACGGCTTGTCATTCTGGAACTCGTAACAGATACCGCGGACGAACGAAGGCTCGGTCGGGTCGAACCGCTTGAGAGCTTCGATGGTGACGGGTCCAGACGCATAGGCTAACGCACGAAGAGCGTTCTGGATCGGTTCGTCGTGGTTCTGACCACCCCTGGTGGCCAAGTCGAAGTGGTGATCCAGGAACGTGAGAATATCTTGAGGATCTTCGACCCACGGCAGGAACTTGTCCCATTTGTGGGTCCCGTGCATGGTCAGGCGAGCAGCTTCCCACTTCTTCTCCGGGGAATAGGTGGAAGAGACGGGGGTCTGCATGGCGACGTGGAACAGCTGATAACTCTTCTGGGCGATATCGTTCTCGCAGAGGGGAGCGATCAGCTCCATGGCCACCAACGTGCAATCAATCTCGTCGGTGGTGGGATTGGTGCTCCCGAACGTCGCCGTGAGCTTGTCGTAGATCCTCGTAATCTGGGGGCTGCATTCGTGACTACGGCACAATAATGATTCAGCCTTGCATCAGAGAATACGTGTCATATCAACTTACCTCTTGTCGGCAACCAACAGGTCATCGACAGGTAACTTGATTCCGAGCAGTAGGCCGATGATAAGCAAACAGTCCGCGACGATCGGCGCCGGTGGGGGAGGTTCCAATCGGAGGGAGTGAAGGACGAACTCCTTGATATCATCGGGCAAAGCCTCGCCCTTCCTGAGAACATCCCAGGCGCGGTAGAGGAGGATATGGCCCATCCAAGCATGATGGGGAATACTGAAGGTAAAGTTCTGCCAGTACACGGGCTTGAAGTCGCCGAAGACGCGATCGATGGTCCCCAGGGTCGATTCCAGATCCGAGTCTCCTTCGTAATGTCTTCCCATGACCGGGTGCCGGTTCGAGATGGCTTTGAAGACCGCCTTGTCGGATTTGTGACCGATGCACTTGCGTTGGATCGCGAGGTAGAGGAGGGCCTTGGCGCTGAGTACGCCTTGTTCCTGAGCTTGGGGATAACTACGGGTCGTCCGGACGAGCGATCAAAGCACTCGAGAACTGTGTCGTAGAGTCTTTCGAGTGGAGTGGTCCGAATGCCGGCGTACCAAACGAGCTCGGGAATGAATCTCATGATGGCCATGATGACGTTCGTGTCCATCGACATCTCGAACATCCAGGCGATACAGTTTGAGTCCAAGACGTAGCCATCCCAATCGGTCTCCTTATTGAACAGTGGGGTTGGCTGGTCGGCCGTGTTGGCCATGGGCAACTCGATGTGTTCCATGCCAGCTCCATCGAATGTCCCAAACCTGCCGAAACCGTAGGGACCGCCGGACTTGGACCTCGACAGCCCCTTCTTCTTCCGGGAGAAGATGTCCTTGAACCATTTCCTGGTTCGCTTGAGGTACTTCTTGTGCTCGTCGTCGAAACGGATCAAGAAGCGGAGGATGAGGGAGGCGGGGGTTTGGAATGGGCAGTTGTAGGATAAGGTAGCAGCCGAAACGATGAGCAAGTAGAAAAGGAAACCGAATGCAGTGAAACCGATCAGGACGCCAGCGACAGCTTTGTTGATGAAGAAGAGGTAGTTGGAGAGCGCGTAACCGAGAAGGAGGAGGGCGGCTTGAAGCATGAGGGGCAAGCATTCCATGACGAAGTCGAAGTGCCAGATGACCATACCCGTTCATCTTGTGCTGCCGATGCCGACTGTGATCAATAACGGATCCGCGCATTTCGACTTGAGCGTAACGATAGAGCCATTGCTTGCCCAACGTGACGACGAACGCGGCGAGGAGGGAAGCGGCCAAGCTGGAGTAGAGGATGGCCTGGACGTGGACGACAGTAGGATCGGGGCCGGTCCATTGAGGAATAGCGGCATTTTCACCGGTGGGGGGGTTCCCTAGCGAGACACTGGCCATGATTGTGAGCTGGTAGTTCATTTGCTGGTAATCAGGTTGTGGGTTGTTTTGGACGTCGACGATAAAAGCGGATGTGACGGCGGAGAACAAACCAGACTACTCCCCGCAAAGTTAGAATCACGATTGAGGTAAATACAAAATAAAGAATGAATGCTCACGAAGATCAAGGCGGTGTTCAAGTCTTCATCTTATGTCATCATGAAGTCGCTGTCGTACTCGTCGGCTTCTCGCCTTGTCGTAGAACTCGACGCGAGTGCTGCTAGCTGTCCCAAGGAGGTTCGGAAATAGATGACAATACCTTGAGCATCGCATCCTCCAGGCTGGGAACGAAAGCAGTGCGTTAGTAAAGGATTGAAGAAGGTGGGCCCTATTAGACGCACGCTTTTGGGCTGATACTTGCTTCCCCCATGATGCGATACGAGGAGCCGGGGAGGAATTCCGAGGAAAGGTCGCGTTCGATGTGCTGCGGTAGACGAAGAGGGTCGAGCTGAGCGGAAGGAGTGGGTGGCAGGAAGGGTGAGGACGGCGCCCAATATCGGGAGAGGGGGAATCAGTCGCACCCAGAACGGAGATATATATTGGACGTATTACGTACGGAGCGCTGATCCAGATGGGTCCGCAAGAACATAGATGGCTGGGCACCGGATGGAGTTACGCAACCGTGCCGAGTTGCGTCGCCCCGTCTTTAAACCATCTCGATGCTCTCGCAAAAGTCGTGGTGGGATACGCATTGTCCAGTGACCTGGGGCCTTTCTCACAACGACGGGGGAGAGGGAGGATCAACCGCCGCTCTAACCGACCAAATTCAAAAAGCGATCAGTCACACAACGGACACATATCAGGAAAGGTGCTGGGGATATGTCCTCGCATCGTGGTTGCCAAGCACTCCCACAGACGGTTACTTGCACTGTTTATCCGCCTACAAGCAAGGGAGTGAGATATTCGAGACCCAGTCCTGGATCCCCGCGCGGCGCGTGCAGATCACGAAGCCCGTAGGGTTCGTTCTTTCGCAGCTATCGAGTCGATCGCCCTGAGTACAGACAGGCGATGAGGAAACGGACCGAGCTGCAAGATCTCCAGAGTTCTACGAGGCCGGCTTTAGGAACCAGGAACCACTCTGCGTTTACTCAGATGACCCTCTCCAGTCTCTGTAACTTGTCATTGCAACAGATCCCTCCCCAAATCCGTTCAGTGCCTTCCTAGCCATCTGGAGCAAGATGTATCTTCTCTACGCAGCGATGAGGGCAGAGATAGCCAAGAGGCGCATCTCAGCCCGGGGGGGGGGGGGGGG
>Ga0307517_10001289_pt1 | contig 42039 bp, 46 predicted proteins | sample 23_EM_MG_FD_194515 | JGI IMG/M metagenome (GOLD analysis project Ga0307517, IMG submission 194515) | Populus trichocarpa ectomycorrhiza microbial communities from riparian zone in the Pacific Northwest, United States - 23_EM | ecosystem: Host-associated > Plants > Roots > Unclassified | place...
CTTAAATTTTTCCACACACTTTTTTTTTTTTTTTTTTTTTTTTGAATCTGAACCTTGTTTCAATAGGCTCAGAAATCTGAGCTACGATCTTAACTTTTTGATCCCCTGATATACCTTCCCTCAGTTCGGGTTCGAGAAATCTCGATGTTTCCCTCTTCCCCTTGTGACGGTGGCTGGAACTCTTTCGGGGGGGGGGGGGTGAATGTGGATTAATAGAGGGGTCAGGTGAGCGCGTCCCAAAAATGCTTGCGCCCAGAGTTTCGCCTGTAGTGATATAAAATACCTACAATTTGATCATTTTCAGAACGCGCCAATATCAATGATGCATCCCCCCTTGGACTTTTTAAATTCAAAATCATGCCAAAAAAAGAATTTGATAATAAAATAAAAAAAGGAAAAAGACAGCATCAGGCAAGGGAGCAAAAAGAAATAAATAGAAGGGGGAAAAAAGCAATCAAAAAATACATTTTACGATTTGAGAGGGAAAAGTAGAAAGAAAAAGGAAAAAGAAAAAGAGAAGAAAAAAAGAAAAGTGACTCCGGTAAATCATCAACTTCCGTGACCTCTACGAGTACCGTCACTCACGGTAGCTCGAGCTGCACCTCAAACATCCCGAATCGCTTCTTCCTCTTTTCCTCCCTCCTACTAGCTTCAAAACAGGTACCCTCGTCCCTCCCGCTCAACCTATCAGATATGTTACCAGAACACAGACACTTCGGTACCTCTGTCCGTACTCGGCAGGGTGACCATTGTGCTAGCAATGCCGTGACATTTGTAAGACGGACCCGCTGTTGGATACAGCCAGAAATTGGCCAGAGCCTGAGAATTTTGGTGGTACACAATAGCAGCCCGTTTTATAAACGTCACGACATTACGAGTAGGTGTGTACTCGTACACTTGTACTGCACTCGCTCTCTGCCATTAGGCAGCTATGTGGGTGTTAACACATGTATATTTTCATGTATGGTAGATACGTCTATCGTCGCCATTAGCGCCTGCAAAGTCAACTTGCCGACAAACGACCTTCTCCACCCATCTTTTTTTTATACTTTTTTTATTTGTTTTTATTTCTCCTTTTACAAGAGCTATTGTGATCTTGTTCAAGTACTCGTAGAGTTGGAAAGAAGGGCCCCATCGTACCTCAGACAGATGTAGTCGTCTATTTACATCATAAAAAGAAAGAACACCAAAACTTCACCCACAGAGTGGCTTTCAGGCCCCAAAAACAAACGAGCATTCCAGAGATCTTTACTAGACCAAGTTAAAGTATGTCCCAATATGTGTCTAAGGGAGGACGGGTCGTTCTTTCTTTCTTTCCCTCTTCTTTCCTATTATCATTCGACCTAGCAAAAACTGTCAAGACATTCTGAAATATTTTACTTGTTTGTTTTTGTTTTTTTTCCCTCATTTATTTACCCATTGAATTCCGAACATGATCCACGTGTAGTTTACTAGTACTTTATTTCCTGATCTTGGTTTCCTCACCTTTTCCTCGGATCACCACTTGCCAGGTTTGCCTTATTGGCATGCATCCTGTGTTCCCTCTCTGTTCTGTACTCATCCTGCTTCTCGACCTCACCTCCCTGGCAACTGTACTCGTAGCATGTACTCGTACAATACCAGCTGGGCTAACTTACGCCTCCCCGCCCCCCCTTTTCAATAATCGTCTAGACCTTTTACAATACTCGAGGCACAGGAATCCCGGTAGTACAAACAGCAGACTCACCCAGACCGCCCCAACCAGCCAGATGTGGGATGAGAATAAAATAGATAAATTCTCCCTTTTTTTATTTTATTTTTTCACCCTGCCCTACTTGATTGAAAGCGAGCGTGAGGGAGGAATGAGACCAGCCACTCGTGCTGCTAGACATAGGGCAAACAGGTCAGATAGTAGAAGGAATAATGAAAAATTCACACTGAGACTCTTATCTCTATCTCCAATAGACCACGTGCAGACCGGTCTGCTGTAAGCAGGTAGGTAGGCAGTGTAAGTTATGGAGGGAGGCAGGAAGGCAGATCAGTCCAGCCAGGATGAAATGAAATTAAAAAAAATGATAAAATAAAATAAAACCCCCCACCACCGAGCGATCCATCACCACGTGCTGTCAATAAAACTACTCGTACCCACAGCAGCTCGCAAGGGCGCCTCGCAGCCCACCAAGACCAAAGACGAAACCATACCGTTCGTATTCCTCCTCCCACCTGTCATTCCTTCTCTCTATTTCACCTAACTTCACTCATATCACTTGATACCCCCCAATCCTGGACCGGTTCACTTACTCCTGAGACCATCCGAACAGGCAATACCGTATGCATACCTGCCGGCACCCAAAACCCACAGAGCAACCTAACCCACCCACTGCTCACTACAGCGCTTTCTACTCTACCGGTAAGCCAAGACCACCATTGCTGGGAAAGTCTAATCGATAATCAAAAAACAAAGAAAAAAACAAAAAACAAATGAGAGGGAAAAAAAACCCCGACATAGCTAACTAGTCTAAAAGTCTAAATAAATAAATAAATTATGCTATGATACATGGTTTGGTCGATCTCTGCGCATGGACGGATGTGTGGCCGCTGAGCAACTTACCCCCCACTGCCTCCTCCTCCCCCCCCTCCCATACAAGCCCCCTCATGGTGGTCCGTAACCGGATCACAGTTTGTCACTCGCACATGTCCTCCACCGAGATCCCCCTCCTTCTTCTTTTCCCTGCCCCTCCTCGCCCCCCCTGCGCAAACCCTTTGGATAGAGACGAAGGGAGGAAGGGAGGAAGGGTATGTAATCGCTTGCAGATTGTCTACGACGATCGAAAAAAAAAGAGACGGTGTCGGGATGGGAATATCCTGGGTTGAAAGAGGGGAGGATTTGTGAGGGGGATAGACTTAAGGTGGGTTGTTGAAACGTCTTTCCCCGCACTGGATGCCTGGCGGTAAAAAGGTGAAGTGATGTGGAGAAGGGAGCCAAAGCGATGAGTTTTACTGACAATTATAGAACGAGTTGGATCGACTGATTGATTGCCTCAGGACCCAACTACGAGAGAATAGAGGGAAGGAGGGGGGGTCTGAGGGCGGTGAGTGCCATGCTCTGGCTTTAGGAACTTTCTTTAGTGGATTGAGGAACTGAAGAATAGGAGTGACGGGAGTTCATCATCATGGATTTCGGCGTTATGGTCACGATGAGGAGAAAGAGTCCCAGCCTTTTCTTCTCTTTTTCCACTTCTGCTTGCTTCCGTTTACTGTCCCCCTGATCCCCATCATCCCTCATCTATCCCCACATTCAAACGTCCCCTACAATTCTCCACCCAGACAACCGCCTCCATTTTCATTCCATCCTGGAGTAAAACCCTCTAGGCATCCACCCGTTTCCTAACCTGCGCCCTGAACCGCATCAACCTAACGATGAAACAGGAAAGAAGGCTAGGATTTCAGCAAGAGCCATTCCTTCCGGGCCGCCGCCTTGGGGTGCTTTTAGACAGTCAGAGGGAGGCGAAAAATAAAAATAAAAATAACTCTTCTAGACTCGATACCCCATTCACCGTTCGTCTTTTATCCCTATCCCACAACTAACTGCGACGACCAACTAACTCTACGGGAACCTCCCGGCATCTGCTGACCAAGGGTATGTTATCAGCGACTGGGTGTCAAGGTTGAAAGACGGGGGAGAACAACCAAGACGAACATGCGGGGGGAGAGGAAGAGTTAATCTCACCTCTCAAACGGATGAGCCTATCACTACGCCAAAGATTACCCAACCATCAAGAAACTGGAACAAACACGGATAACAAAATATGACAGAGTCTCCCGGGGCTAGAAACTCTTGCACATCTAGGATAACGGTAGGCCCTCCTACAAGGGACAGCAATCAAACAAAACCTACAATATCCCGTTACCCAAAAACGGTTTAACAATCGCAAGCCAATCATGAGTTCAGACTGCTTTTTCCTCAACCCATTTTGAAAGGCGGGTTGGAAAAAGAATACATACAAAATGACCATACAACAAAAGAAAGCAAAAAGGGAATCCCGTTCGAGTCAAGCCACTGACTAAACCATAAGGTGAAAATAGGACTTCGATTCGGCACCCACGCTTCAACTCGCTACCTCCTCTACCTTTACCGCACTGCTACAAGCTCCTGCAGTCAAGATATCATACATGCATTACATACCTATGTACTTCCCCTGAGCCAAATCAAACCCAAGGGAGAAAAAAAGAAACCTACAAATCACTCTCTGAAGTTCTCCAGACGCGCTCATCATCGCCGGGGGGGAACAAGTTGCTCTGCAGTGCTCGAGCACCTATAGCAGTCGATTGCTTCGCTAAAAACAAAACAGGGGAACAAAAAAACAAAGAAACCTCCCTATTTAGCAATGCATACATGCTGTTACCGGCAGTAAGGAATTATCTTCTGGCTTTTCACAAACTTTCCATTACCCCTATTACTCCCCGATACTTATCCCTTTCCCAAGGGTTCGCCGCGGGAACACTTAACTTGCACGATATTACATATACACTTACGAGCAATCTTATTTTAGCGAACTTTTCTTTTCTCTCGCTCAGTTTATGCAGAATGTTATATTTGGCATCGACCAGGCTTTCGATCAGGAGGGGATTCAATTGCCGGTTTATCCTTTCTGAGCGGGGAAGTCACGGTATTAAAATAGAAACCATGTCAGGAAGAAAAAAGGCAAAGAAAGGCAGAGCAAAGAGGGAAACTGTAATGTATACCCCTTTTTTGCTTCACCGTGCGGGAGATGAAGAGGGGTTAGGGATTGTCGAGGGATTTTGATTTGATTGGTGGCTGGAATGGGTGATGTTCAAGCGGACAAATCAGGTGCCGGCGGGCGCCTGACGCGTGTGCTGGCGGCAATGGAAAAGTGGCTAGGAATAGGGCAAAAAAAAGCTTGTTCTCGGAAGTGTTGTTTCCTCGGTGCGGGCTGGGGGGGGACCATCATAAAATACAGGCGTGAACTATTGGTGTGAACGCGAGACTGCTCGTGCCAGCGGTGCTGATTACTGGTGTATGGTATACGTTAAGGAAACAGCACGGTAGTTTAGAAATTGAATTAGGTTAAATTGAGTCGGAATATTGAAACTACTCTAGTAATGGGTCGATTCATAGTGGACCGCGGGGGGGGTGGCGGTCGTGGAAGGGGCCCGCCAACCGTTGTGAGTATGCAAGTCGTTGAGCTGGGATACTGCACAGGATGTGGGGGGTCGATTCCTATGCTGCGGTAGCTGGCTGTGGCCTAGCCTGATGCCCGGAAGCTTTGTCATTCATGTTTGACACCGCTTGACCTCTTACACCGCTCCCGTCCTTCAAGCACCCCACGCACTGGTAAACGGTACTCTACTGAAGCGGCCGAATTGAAATGAGAAGGCTCTATTTTAGACTAGCTTATGCCAAGTGACAACTAACTACATACGGTGTAAACTCGTCGAACTCGGTGAAAGATTCCATCACTTCTGGCATGGAGGCCTTGGCTGCATAGCCAGTTTGGCAAATCTATACCATAGGTGGTTAGTTCTCACTTGACATGCACTAATACAAAAAGAGCCTTCTCACTTCAATCCGGCCGCCTTAGTACAGTACGGAAGTAACCTTCCCTATTTCCCCCTTCACGCAGTGTTTCGTCTCTACCAGCGCCGCGCCTCGGTGAACACCAATACACTACCATGGATGGCCTTGCATTGCTCGCTTGGAGCTGTTTATTTATTTATTTACTTATTTATTTATTTATTCGTTCCCTCGTTCAAGGCTGCATTGACCGCGCCATCATATGGTGATTTCGGTGTATTCATAACCTCGTGATGTTTGTACAACGGACTGCTAACTTAACTTATTACGTGCGGCCAAAAATTGTTGCCACTATGGCACTATATTACCGTACGTTGTAGCGTGGCGCTCTTAAAATTTATTGGCGTTGCGATGGCAAAGCCGCTAACAGCGAGCTGCAAGCGATATGCGAGTGATTGGGTGTGAGGATTGCGGGTTTTGGGGGCTCTCGCATTGACTTATGAATACTAACTATCATAGCACACAGCAATTGTTACGAATATTATGATGCCTGCCTTATCACTTTATGAGGCCTTATGCTTCGCCACTGGTGTGGTTTAATTGTTCGGGTTCGGTGAATGGAAGGGCGGCTTGGGCTTCGTTATTGTATGATATTGTATGATATGATAGTGGCGGTGGGGTGACTTGGTGGGGGAAGGGGGGGGACAGGTTCGCTTTGGATTTTCATGTGTTTTGCTTGTGTAGGTGTGTTTGTGCCATTGCCCTCCTCCTAGCCAAAGGACGGAATTGTAAGATAGGGTGTGTGTGTGTGTGTGTGTGTGTGAATTGTCCCCCCGGGTGGCCTGCTTCAGCTAGGATATAGGAATTGCGTTAGTCACCTTCTGCGTTTTTCTATGATACTACTCCTAATTGACTGACGTTTGTAAAAACGACTGCTATTGCATATGGGCAAAAAATCTACCAGAGCCTCAGGATTTTGGTGGTATGCAATAGCAGTCGTTTTTACAAACGTCGGGCAATTGGGAGTACAGGTACCGCATGTTCGTGGGGTGATGGGGGTGCATACATAATCTGTACTCTGCTCCTGCTCTATATACGATCCTTCATACAGTTATTGTGGTTTGCAAATCTGGTCCTGGGTCTCAGGGTCTGCCCTGGTTGTCAACCGCTCAGGTGGTGGGTGTGCGGGAGGGTAGTTGGTTTTACTTCTGATACTTACCGTATGGGCGGGACTCACGTATCTGCATAGATTCTTGTAACTACCCTGATTTCAGATGCGCACTCCCGGACCGGAGGGGGAGGGGGAGGAGCTCGTATGCCACTGCATGCTGGGTTACGCTTCACATGATCAAGAGCCTCGACCGGGAGTTATCGGAGTGGACTGGGAGGGTAGGAAGGAAGGAAGGAAGAAGGAAAGAAAGGAAGGGAAAGTTCCCGCTTCTTCTCGGTCCGGGGCGGTAGCATTGTCTGATACTTGTGTGCTCGTGGTGCGGGAGAAGTACCTGAAAACAGGGGCTATGAGTTTGTATGGGTGCTCGGATGGGTAGGGACATTTTGCCATATATTTTGCGGATCCCTGTTTTCGGGGACTTCTTGCCCGCCACGAGTAGGGATAGAGAAAGTGTGTGTGTGTGGGATAGACACTTGTCTAGAGTTTTACGCTGTGGCAGATGATTTGGGGTCATGATGCAGAGGTGTGGAATCGAGTGGTGCTTCTCATTCCATGGCCTTTTCGGCGCTTCCTTGGAGTTCCGGAAAGGTGGACTTGGTAGGGATGGACGGTACCGGTATACGAATTAGAGTAGGAAAATGTGAGAACATGATAGTGGGGAATAGCTGAGGTGCGGGTTTGCGGGCCAACATGCCGACCCTCCAGAAGTAAAAGGAGGAGGAAGAGGAGGGGAGAAACATTTTTTTCTTTTTCTTTGCTATAGTGAAGAGAAAAATGAAGTATGATAGCAGTGGGTGTGTGTGGATGGATAGAGGAAGGGAGGGAGAGAAAGAGAGAGGGAGGGGGGGGGAGGTGTGTGCAAAGGAAGAAAATACCCGCTGGATTAGCCTTGATTTCCCCAAGGCCCAAGATCAAGGGAGTCGTTGCTATGTGGGACCCTGGGCTTTGCATGTGCTTTTCAGCAGAAGGTTTCTGGCGTGCCGGTGGTTGCTGGTGGTGGTGGTGCGTGTTTGATATATGAATGTTGCTGGTTGCTGGTTGCGGTGTAGTAAGAAGGAATTGCTATCATTCTTTCTCTTTCGGCTTCTTCTTGCTTGCTTGCTTGCACACCCACGTTGGGACATGCCCCATCCATGTGATGATTTTGCCGGTATAGTGCCGGTTCCCCGCCTGGCACTTGTAACAGGTAAATCATGGGAAGTTTTTCTTTCTTTCTTTTTTTTTGGAGAAAAAAATGATAAAATTGTGGCTGTTTTGGTGATGTGGAGTTTCTGCATCGAATAATTGCTAGAGAGTGAGTGAGCATGAGTGAGCATAGACCTTCTCGGTCTGAAATCGCGGGGGGGGGGGTTGCTGTTGTTGGAGGGGAGAGGGGGAGGGAAGGGAGGGAGGGGTCAGGGAGGAGGACGAGGAAGCAGGTTTTAGAGGTTCGTGATTGAAGAGGGTGGTTGGTTGTTGTGGCTTTTTGGTAGCTGTTACAGATTGATACATGGATCGAAGTACTAGTACAGTTGAATTCCGCTCTAATGGAACTCTTTAAACGGGGAACCTCGCGACTACGAACGAACCCTCCGGGAATTTGCACCCCGCTCCCATACAAACGGTCTTCGCTGTAAGGAACTTCTTCCGGAACCTCGCTGTAGCGAACAGAAAACCATGAACTCTTGGCCTTCCTTATTCGAGGGGTGCGAATATAGGTTCGCAAGGTACCAGTACTTTGCAACTGGGGTTGGTCGCACGGTGTTCTCATAGGGGAGGGGGTGGGGTGCAGCTAGAGTTCGGGAGTATCCGTGCTTTGGCAACGGGTTTTCGCTTGGAGACGAGACGAGCGCGGGCCTATCCCACGAATCCTGATGGAGATATTGGCAAAGGCAGTGTGAACAGGGGGATTCTTGTTAGATGTGTGATGTTTTTTGTTTTTGAGTGGTTGTGTGGTACTGTGAAGATTGATGGTGGAGAAGATAGTGGTGATACTCGTACTGTATTGCTCGTATGTTAGGCACGGTCAAGGGCAGTATACAGAATCACCTACACCTCGTACGGTAGCCTATCCGCCGCTACTCTACTCTACTCGAGTGCAATGTGCAATATTTTTATGTATGACACTACGCATAGTGCCGGTGGGGACGGGTGATTGGAGATGGGAGGAGGAGGGAGTAGTAGAGGGATAAAGTCAATCCACAATCGGTAATCAACCGGTCTCTCCCTCCCATACACTCTTACTACCGCACCTGTATCACACCTCAACTAAACAGGCCCCGCGAACCCCCCCCCCCCGCCTCGTTGCTTGGCATTTCAGCATCACCGTCAAAGGCCGACCTCGTGCGGCTTGAGATCTCTTTTTGTAAGCTAACATCTGTACCTGCGATACAACGTCAAGTCCGATCACGACAACAAAAAAAAACAAAAACAAAAAAAATCTGCATCCACTTATCGTCAGATTATTCCCTTTATCAGTGGGAGGAGAGGAGATCGTTCTCCTGCTCTCTCTTTCTCGTTAAATGGCGGCCTTCGATATAGAGCAGGCGGTTGCGGAATTAAAAAATCTCGGGATTGAGCGATCTGATGCTCTGGCTTGTTTGAACGTGCGTTGAGCTCTCCTTCCCCAAGACCAACAACGTCACCGTCGCAATCGCTTTGCGATACGATATACCCCCCCGTCGTCTCGCTAATCACAACAGAAACTTACGGGCTTTGCTAGGCATGTAATAACGACCTCGCACGAGCAGCCGATTACTTTTGGGGGGGGGATTTGCAGAAGGTGAAACCCCCGCACTGCGGCTCGGTCTCCACCGCTCCGCGGATCTCTTAGGTTGTGCTGACCGACTGACGGTATTGGAGGGCCTTCTAGGCAAGGGAAGAGTACAAGTGGGACGCATCTCTGTTTGATGCTGACCGGGATGGGAATCCGGGCACCCAAACCGAACATAATTATGATAACAACTTTCAACAACCTGGTATGGTACAGCTTGGTAGAAGGGGATTAACGTTTGTGGAATCGCAGCAAACGAACTGATTTTGTTGCGATTTAGGGTTCCAGATACAAGCGCCAGATGTTCATGCTGGAGGTGGATATGAGGGGACAAAGTCTAGACCACCATCCAGGGTATCAAACAGGGCAGGGGGCTCAGCGAGTTATCATGGTAGTGAGATTGCCTTTCTTCCTCCTTGGCCAGGGCCAGAGGACTCATGGATGGAAACAATAGATCCTGATCCGGAACTCGCTCGTGCTCTGGCTGCCTCTATGGAGAGCTCTGGGGGCCATATCGGTGATTATGGAGCGCAAGAGACTGGAATAACTGGGACACGCACTTCACCAGCTACCTCCTATCTTCAGCCGGCAAATCCAAACCGGGAGTACAACCCGCAGCAGTGGGCTCTAACCACCACGACCCATGAGATATTCCTAGATCCGGGCCCATCAGAGCGTCAGCGTAAGCCAGGAGATCCAGCATTTCTTAGGCCGGCAAACTCTGGCAGCAATGTAGCTGCCTTGTTGACTATTCTTCATGGCATCCCGGCTGCTAGGGAGTCTATGCTTGCTCGGGACTGTCTTGATCGTGACTACGGACATGATGATCAGTGGTGGAATGGTCAGCAGATTAAAATTCTTAGAGTCACTAATACTAGTGAAGAGGCTGGTGAACCAGAAATCACGGAAGAAGTTATAGAGGTTCAGAGGTTGATGGCCTTTTTGGACGGCACAATGAGGGCTTATGGTAGTGTGGAGAGTTTAGCCATGATCCCGGGTTATCAAGAGCATGACCAAGCATGTGAGTTCTATCACACCGTCAGGATTTTCTGAGGGTTTAATAACAATTAATTCTGTAGGTACCCTTTCGACGTTTTTTGGTTCATGGATGAAAGCAATCCAAAAAGCTACTCTGGAGCCTGCTGGAGGGAAGTACGGTTGTACATTTTTCTCCGAAGCCACCCATTGCATCCGGGATGCAACAGACGAGGCCTCGATGAATAGAGAGGCTTTCCAGATGATGGATCTCGCTGGCCCTAAAATTGGCGAGACCACCCTTTACGATATGCTGGACTCAGTTGTCTCTCCACCGGACGATGAGACGGATGTTTTCGTCAAATTCGCTCCCGTCATCTGTGCTCAAATTAGGCCCTTTGATAACGGGATATTTAATGGTTGTCCAATTGCGATTCCGACCGTTTTGTATCCGGACAGGTATACCCAGGCTTGGGCGGTACCTATGCGGGAGGTTAGAAGGAAGATTGAGGAGCAGAGGAACATAATAGCAGAAATAGAACTCCAAGAAGATAAGCTAAAAAGGGTGCAGGTGAACGAAGGCACTTATCACGAGCTCCAAAGTGTGCCCCAACCCCGAGAGCTCCTGTCGATTCTTGTTGAGCATTACGCGACTGAAGAGAGCCGCGAAGCTCTGGCTGGGGTTGCGAATGAGGCTCAGTCCGAATCAAGTGTTCTCCTTGCTTTGTTGGAGGGTGTCATTCACCAGCTTGATGCGAAACTTGAAGGTAAACAACCATTAGCTAAGCGGGGATGTGGGCTAATCAATCCCATTTATATAGCATTGGCAAAGAAGAAGGAAGAGGCCCAAGAGACCCTGGTAAAACTAAGGTCATCACTTACTTCACCCGAAGACCTTGACCCTTCACTTCCTCCATTGACGAGGTATACACTGCGTGGGATATCCCCGGAGAGCTCAACCACTTTCGTTCTCCTTCGATCGTCCGACTTAGAGGAAGGGCATCTTTCTGCTGGCTCTTCCACTGGCTCATCAGGGGAGCAGTGGTGGTGCATTAACTGGACACCAAGAGCGCCAACAACCGGATGGGAGACTACGCCTACCCTGAATTATGAGGTTAAAAAAGTGACCGAAGAGAAGGTGATGCATGCTATCAAAACCACCGGAGAAGGCACTGTTCTACTAGTTTATGCGAATGATGAGGCGCTGGGCTTGGGCGAAGGGATTGACACTTCCTTACCAAGTCCTCTTCAGGTATGGCTATAACCAATATTAGTAGATGGGGCCTCCTTACTAATTTTCGTAGACATTTGTCGACCGTGATAATGCCGCTTTTAAGGCAGAACTACAGCCAAATTCCCCAGGCCGAAAGCGGCATAACGATTGGCTCGATGCAGAAGATGAGGGTGCGAATTCTTCTACAGGTGCAGGCTTTTCCCCAAAGAAGATTTCGTCTTCCCGTAGTAGTGCTACTCTAGGAAATGCAACCCCCGAGATCAGTCGTAGAAATAGTTTGAGCGGAAACGAAATCGAGATGATGGAGGGCATAGGAAGCGGAAATAGCCAGCCTGCACCTGAAGGAAGCGATGCCATCGACCAGAGAATAGACTTCCACCAACCTGGAAGTGGGGAAATGCAGGAGAGGGGCGGGATCTCGCCGGTCGCCATGGCCTTCCATCTTGATTCCAAGGGCCGCGAAAAGGATCTCGATCAGGATATGAAGGATGTTGACAGCGAACACATTGAGTTTGCCGACTCCATTGGAGGGAAGGTTTAGTCTGAGCTTGGCCGGGGATTGAAGTGCTAAATGGACCCTTGCCTTTGCTTTTTTTTCTTTTTCTTCCACCTTTCTCCTTCCCTTTTGAATACCGATCTCCATCTTTTTTTTAAAAAAATTCGCTATGGCTTTCGTCTCTTTCTTTCGCTCTCTCACATTTCTTGCTCTTCCTTTCGACCTTCTACGACGGAGGGTAAAAAACCAGGGGTACAGTAAATAGAACATCGCAGGTTGGTGATGCGGCGGCGTTAGTTTAGGTCCAGGTCAGCTCAGTTCCGTTCAGCTCGATCCAGTTCGATCCAATTCGACTCAATAGGTCTCATTTTCTTTCCCTCTTTCGCTTTTCTTTTCCGGTTTTCGTCACGCTTGGATACCTGGAGGATAGGCCTGTTTGCTAGTGTTTGCGCTTTGTTTTGTTGCGTTGGTTGTTTTTGCTTTGATATGGGGTCCGTGGACTCGCTCTTTATTCGATATGTAGGTACCGGTAGAGGTGTTTGATAGAGTATTGCATGCTGTACTGGCTAACTGGCTTGACTCTTTAGGTGGGAGTGATCACCTCCGAATGGTGGACATTACTTACTCTGTACTATGGATCACAAGTGACTCCTAGCCGATTTCCAACCCGAGTGATATCTCATGCAAAATTAAAGAACTTGGGCAAGTGATTTAAGGGGGATAGCATTTCAGTTTCTTACAATCAGGAAGACTAGAGTTGAGGCAAGGAAGGGAAACAATGATAGGATACCGGCATCATACTATAGAGATACACACAAAAGATCATAATTAACCCAATAGCCTGTACGAGAAAAGGATACACCATCATTGATAACTCTCCCCCCTTTCTGTTTCCAGTTCCATTTCCATACCACCCACTCTTCTGCACCGAGCTAGTGGAAAAATAAAATAAAACCCTGAAAATCATGAAGGAAAGAGAAACCTCGTGAACGTTCTATAAGAACAAAGAAAGTAAGTAGAAGAATAAGGATAAGAAAACCCCGTGCTCAATGAAGGAGGAAAGGACCAACAGTTTGTTTGGCGAGTTTTCCAGATGGGGTGTAAGCGGTGAAGTGAGTAAGGGTAGGGTAGGGGGTTTTTTTTAAACAAAAAGAAGTTGTAACGTGGCAGACTCCAGCCATGAAACGAAACGAAACGGATTATTTTAGCTATGATAGCTAGTTGACCGGCTGGCTGGCTGACGAACAAACGAACGAAGTGAAGACACTACGAATCCGCGCCAAAGGGATTCCTCCCAAGCCCTGAGGAGGAGGAGGAGGAGGAGGAGGAGGAGGAAGAAGAAGAGGAGGCAGAGGTAAAGGTGGAGGAAGTCTTATTCTCTTTCCCCTCCTTGGCAATTCCCGAGAAGGCTTTTGAGAGGAGTCTTGGTTGGGACCTGGCACTCCGTTAACTGACATTCCAACTTTTCTGGCAAATCATGGAAATGGGGGACATACTTCCCATAAGCCTTCTGCTTATGCGCCGCCAACTTCTTAGTGCACGGGGTCATCATGGCGTCTGTTGGGGATGTGAAGGATCCAGTGGTTCTGTTTTCGAACAATCAGTATCCTCCAGCAGAAAAGCAAGGGGCGGGCGGGCGGGCGGAGGGTATTTACTTCTCTGCGAGCTTCTGCGCAAGCAACTGGCGCTGCATTTCAAGGCTTGCGTTCGGAGCAGCCTGGTGGAGTTGCTGGACAATGGGACTGGGGGACTCGTTCGTGCTCGGATCGAGGGATTGGTTCAGGCTGAGGTCTGTGAGGGGTTGAGCTGACATTTTATGTGGTTCTCTTGTTTTTCTTCTTCCTTTATGCTGCTTAAGATTGAGGGTGGAGTGTAGTCTTGTGGATGTGAAGCAAGGCAGTGGTGGTGGTAGTGGTAGTGGATGGGAGGAAAGTTTTGCGGGGGATGGAAGGGGAATTTGTACTCCTGGGTTTGTTTGTGCGCTGGTTGCTGGGGTTACGGATTCTAGTGGCTTGGCGTAAACAGTGGAAGAAGAGAAGGCGGTGGCAGGTGGGGTTGGTAACCGGTTTCTATGGAGAGGAGTGCGGTAAACAAGCATGGGCTTAGACGGGAGATAAGGGGAGAGATTGTGGGCTTGCAGGGTTTGGGGCGTTGGGTATTGGTGGTTTTATGGTGCTAACGGGATTCACCATCAGACAATGCAAGTATGGCATATAGCATGGTGCTTTATGCGCAATTGTGGATTGGCTATTTCTAGGTTTTGAAAGAATATTTATTGCTTTCGTTTGCTGCTGATAGATAGCATTTTCTTTCGGTCTTGTATGCATAGAATGGGGTAGGCCACATCTCGAGATCTAAAGAAGATATTCTAGCCCCGTATTTACTACCGCTCCCGCCACCGATACTGTGTCATGTGTCAGACATGCTGGACCACTTGAACATCGACTCTTCCAGCGTCGCCTCGCTGGGATGCAGCCTTAGACTAGTGCTTCGGGAGCTTTCCGGATCCAGAGAGACGTTACCCCAGCCTGGTAGGAAGCCGTAAAGCTCTCCCGATAGGGTGGTTGTTTGTTTTGGTTTGCCTTCCCCGGCGACACCGCCCGCGACATTGGTGGCGTCAAAGCGGTAATTGCCTTGGGGAGTTTGCGACGTTGGCGTTGGTGCCGGTATATATTGATTTTGTCGGTGGATTCGGTCGGTATTGATGCGACATTTGTTGGGCTATTATCATCTGGAAATGCTTGCAATTGGAGGTCAAATGAGGTTCCTTTGGGAGTGTAGGGTAGGAATTGGCTGCGTTTGGGTATGAAGTGGTTCCGCGCCTAGTAATATCCTTGACGGCAATAACTTTGGCATTCAAGCTCATTCTTTCTCTTCTCTTCTCTGAAAGCCTTCACGTGGGGGAGCGGAGCTTTGAAATTGCCGTTGATTCCATGATCCTCTCCCGAAGTGCTCGTAGGATGAGCTCCACCAACGTTCCTGCATAAATGACAGATCACCAATCGAGTAAGGGCACCTCCCTCACCTCCCTCACCTTCTTGGCAGTCAATCAAATGTCGGGTCTTAGTTAGGGTCGCTGGCCGGCTCCCGAGACTCGATGGCATTCAACCTCATCAGCTCCCCTGAGAGAGTGACGTCAGGCCAGCGAACTGCTGAATGAATCCTGATAAACCCGAATAAACCCTGAGTGATATCGGCGAGGGCCCCTACGATATTAAGAGTAAAAAAGGAGCAAGGAATTGAACTTGCCACATGTCATAGCCACAGTAATGGAGGAGTCTGGAGGGGGAGGGGGGAGCGGAGTGCTTCAATATTGATATTTCTTCAAGGGGTCTCTCTCACGGATTTGCTGAGTATGGGAACGGAGGACTGAAGGTGACCCTTGGGCTGGGAATTGATTGCATCGGGGCACATACGAAAACACATTCCGGAGTGTTACAATAGTGCACATGGGCAGGTTTTCTTCCTCTCCTTGATTCAACCCCTTCCTTTACTTCAATCACCTACTCGAGTATTTATATCAAGGTTGTTCCGAACTATATATATATGTCTTGCCGCGAGCGAACCTTGAATGACCACCTTCAAGGACGCCATTCACTCCTGGGCACAAGCCGGCAGACCTAAAGATCCAGCGACCATGGCTACTACTACTGCCACCACGGCCAACCCACACCTAGTAAATAATGGTGTTTCCCCTGCGTCAATACCGGATGCTCGAGAAGCTGCCCCGCCAGATAAACCCGCCTTAGCTTCCCCAACGGAGCCAAAGGAAGCCCCCATCCTAAAGAGATTCGCTCATACTTTCAACAGGATCTTGTTCAGTTCCTGGGTCAATGCTTTGTTGGTGTTTGTACCCGTGGGGATTGCGTGCAATTTTGCCAAAATAAACCCTACGATTGTGTTTGTTATGAATGCTATTGCGATTGTTCCACTGGCGGGGCTGTTGGGCTATGCCACGGAGAGTGTGGCTCACTGCCTGGGTGATACACTGGGGGCTCTGTTGAATGTTAGTTTTGGGAATGCGGTTGAGTTGATTATCTTGTGGGTATCGTTTTATTTTGGATGGTGGAAGCGGTCTGGGTAGTTGTTGGGTGACTGCTAACAGGTGTGGCAGCATGTAAGTCGGTTCATATACGGTCGCTCAGGGGAAGATTTGTGGTGCCAGTGGTGCTAATTATGGTAGAATTGCCCTTGTCAAAAATGAGATTAGGATCGTCCAGGCTTCACTTATTGGATCGATATTGGCGAATTTGCTGTTGATTCTTGGGATGTGTTTTCTTATTGGGGGGTTGGAATATCGGGAACAGGTTTATAACAGCACGGTTACCCAGATGTCGGCGTGCTTGCTGTGTCTTGCTGTGCTGAGTTTACTCTTACCAGTAGGTTCCTTTCAATTTCCATCACATGTAGGGTTCTTACGACTGGATCGTAGACTGCCTTTCATGCTTCGTTCAGCAGCGCCGAGAGAGCAGACAGTGCTGTGATAAAAGTCAGTAGAGGGACATCGGTCATCCTCCTGCTGGTCTACGTCCTATATCTGCTCTTTCAACTAAAATCGCATGCATATATGTACCAGGCAACCCCGCAGCATGTAATTGACGAAGAGTCACACCCGGGAATCCTTGGGAGGACGAATTCGGGAGCTGCATCATCTAGCTCTCTGGCGGGTTCGACAAATTCAACACATAGCTCAAGGTCTACCTCTCGGGTTGCCAGAAGAGTTAGAGCTGGGCTCGGAAGGAGAAGGCATGCGAAGATTAGAAAGGAGGGGGGCGAATCATCCGATAAGCAGTTGGGTAGGGCGAAGCTTGGAAAGAAGAAGGGCGGGGGCGGGAACACTTCATCACTAGCAGCTGCTCAAGCCGTATCTGGCACCCTTGTAAATCCTGCACCCTCACGGCTCCAAGCGTCCCGCTCAATCTCCCTCCGCCCACCCGTATTCCGTCGTGCACCAGCTCCTGGCGAGCGTCCTAGCTTCACTCGTTCCCAATCCGACAGATCAGCACCCTACATCATCCGTCACCGTCACTCGTTCCCCACAGATATCTACACCCAGCAATCCGCCAGCCAAACCGCGCATACCAACACACCAACAACCCCGGAAACCGCCCCACCAAAGCCCCAAATATCCCGCACTTCCGCCGTCATTCTCCTCGTAATCTCTACCTTCCTCGTCGCCCTATGCGCCGAATTCCTCGTCAGCAGCATAGACCACCTGGTCTCTAACACGCCCATCAGCGAAGCCTTCATCGGACTGATCATCCTCCCCATAGTTGGAAACGCAGCAGAGCACGTTACCGCCGTGACCGTCGCCGCGAGGAATAAAATGGACCTTGCAATCGGCGTGGCCGTGGGGTCATCGATCCAGATTGCCCTGTTTATCACCCCCATCGTAGTGGTTATCGGCTGGATTCTGGATAAGCCCATGTCGTTGTACTTTAACCTTTTTGAGACGGTGACGCTGTTCGCCTCGGCCTTCATCGTGAACTTTCTTGTATTAGATGGGAGGAGTAATTACCTGGAGGGGGGGTTGTTATGTGCTGGGTATGTCATTATTAGGTTTGCGCCCCTTTCCTTCTTGGCGCCGTATCATATCGTTCTGCGTAGGGGATGATGGATGGACGGGCTCTAATGTTGCAGCAGTGTCGGTGCGTTTTTCTTTCCTGATGAGGAAGATCAGAGTTCATTCACGGCAGGCCCGGGGAAGGTTAAGCGGGATTTGCTAGCTAGGATCGCAGGCGTGTAGGTTTGATTTCGTGTAGGTTTGATTTTTAGGGGTATGGGTAAGGTGGGCATGGCTATTTTCTAGTTCTATATTTTGGGCTTGTAGATTGTGAGTTAACGTAATAGTTCTCTGATTGAGGTTATTTCATCGAGTGATGGCGTGTGTTGGTGGTGATTATAGACTGGTATTGTCCTGTCACGATTGATCATGAATGACGGGGATTTGTTCGGTCGAAAGGTATTCAGAAGTGAGGTATTTATCTCATCTCTTGTTTGGATAAATATAAGGCGTAATGAGAAATTCCGGGAGGGCCCACGTGCTATCCCGAGCAATTCATGTCCAAGATATCATTTCCCAACCGCCGCAAGTAAATATACAAAATAAGAAAACCCTATATAAAAAAAAAAGCAATGTTACTACTACAAATTCGCCTTAACCTGAATCCCAAATTCCTGCATGAGCTCCTGTGTCTTTTTGGTCTGCATGGCAATCTTGTCCTCACTGTGCACATTGGTTAGGGGTGCGGAATGTTGAAGGGGATACGGAGGGGGAAACCTACATCTCCTTACTCCTCTTATTCTCCGTCCTCCCAAGCTGATTCAAGTGCACCTCATCCGGCCCATCCGCGATCCTCAAAGTTCTCTGATGCGCCCACATCCTCGCGAGCGGAAAGTCCTGACTGACACCGGCAGCACCATGTGCCTGCACCGCGCGATCGATGACGGTGAGGCTCATACTCGGCACGTAGACCTTCGCCTGAGCGATGAGACTCAAGGCGCCTTTCGCATCCGAATTGTCGATCTTGTCGGCGGCGTTGAGCACCAGCAATCTGCCAGCGTCGATCTCAATGCGGGACTTGGCGATCCACTCCAGGATGGAGCCATGCTCAGAGAGGAGTTTGCCAAAGGTTTTCCGGTCCGGGTCGTTGACGCGGGCGATCATGTATTCTAGCGCACGCTCCGCCAGCCCGATGGACCTCATGCAGTGATGTATCCTCCCCGGCCCTAATCGACCCTGAATGATCTCGAAGCCACGACCGGGGCCGAGGACCATATTCTCTAGCGGCACGCGCACGTTATTGAAGGCGATCTCACAGTGTCCATGTGGGGCGTCGTCGTACCCGTACACCGAGAGCGCGCGGCGGATCTGCACGCCCGGGGTGCCGGCCGGGACTATGACGACGGATTGCTGCTTGTACGGGTTTGTGTTTGAGGTGTCGGACTTCCCCATTACTAGGTAGAGTTTGCACCGCGGATCACCGGCGCCGCTGCTCCACCATTTTGTCCCGTTCAGAATGTATTCGCTGCCCTGTCTTGTAATCTCCAAGTTGATGTTTTTTGCATCGGCCGAGGCGCGGTAGCGTTCTGTCATCACGAAGGCGCTGCGGATTTCGCCTTTTAGGAGCGGTGTGAGCCATTGAGCCTTTTGTGCTGGAGAGCCGTACTTGGCTAGGACTTCCATGTTGCCTGTGTCTGGTGCTGAGCAGTTCATCGCTTCCGAGGCTATGAGGCTTCGTCCCATGATTTCGGCCATCAGGCCATATTCTAGGTTTGTAAGAGGAACGCCCTCTGGATAGTGCTTTTGCGAAAGGAAGAGATTCCAGAGCCCCTGTGCCCTGGCCCGCGCCTTTAGGGTGTCGATTATGGCTGGGTAGGTGTTTAGAAAGCGTTTTTCTGGGTCGGTGGGTTGCTGGGCGTCAAATATAGCGTCTGCTGGGACGCATTCTGTCTCAACGAAGCGGTGGACTTTCTGAAGGAGGGTATGGGCGGATGGTGAGACCTTGGAGGCTACGAGGGGGGGGGGGATTTGGTAGCTTGTCATTTTGGTAGTGATTTCTTATGAGTTCGATTGATGACGGTTTTTTTTGATTCGATAAGAAGTAACTTAGAGAAGGGGATGGGGTTATCGGGGACAGCGGGAGAGTACTCTTTGTTTTTTGTTTTTTCTTAAAAACAAAAAAAGAAGAATGGAGAGGAGTCCGGGGTTTTAAGGTGGAGCTTAGTTCACTCGCAGCAGGGGTTGGTTCCTGGGGTTGAACCGAGGCGCCGCGGTTGTTGCTGAGTTTTGCCCTCGTAGTGGATGGAACGCTGGACCCAAGAGCCAAAAGTGGAAGAAGCGAGATGACTCTGGAAACTGGCCAACCACATTAATTGGTCTTAAACAGGACAGGGCGTAAATTTACGAGCCTTCCCGTTCGATATTCAGGCCATAAAAATTCATTCGATGCTCAATCCGGAAATTACGAATTATATAGTAACAATAATTGATTGTGGGATAGATTTGATATCGAATAACCCCCAAAGGACCCAATTCTGTAACAAACGTACCGGTAGTCTAACTGCTGGATACTGTATTTACAAAAAAAAGGGAAAAGAGAAAAAGGAGAGCAAAGAAAAAGGAGAGAAAACACTCATCATCACCCCCTATCACGACCGCTCACTTTATATTTTTTCTCCCTTTGAAATGTTTCTTCCCACCCATTGCCTTCCTCACCTCCTCCGGGCTGAGGTTATTATCCAAAGCGATCATAGTCCTCGCCTTCCTGCCACTCAGATGTTTTCCACCGGGTAGAGCCCCAGCAGCCCCAGCACCCAGGTGAAACGGTGTCTTCATATGACCCAGACTTCCCTGCCCATCGGCAAAGAATTTCCTGTCAAGATCATGCGACTTCTCGCCCATCTCGACAACTGGCAGGCCCTCAGGTGCGAAGTCGTCATCGTGCTCTTGACCCAAGGAAGCCGCGGTTCTTCTATTCTGCGGAAGATGCGTTTCGTCATAGAGGTCTTTGTTGAAATTGAATGGATCGATGGGAGGGTCTACGGGAGGTGGGTGGCAGAAGAGGAGTTTGCCGTTCACGTAGTCTTTCAGAACGTATCTTGCGGCCCGGGACTCGTCGGGGTTTCCGGCTCCGGTTTTGTAGAAGCTTCTGGCTCTGGCGTATGCCATTAGGAGTTCCTCCCCGGTTGGGATACCGGTGCCACCTTCTTCAAACGGGCGGGTGTGTATCTTGATACCGTAGACGGATTCGAGAAAGTGCTGGGGAATCCGTTGTGCTACGAGTGTTGCAGGACCGCTAAATTCGCGGAGTTGGTCGATTGGTAGGACACCGTTGCATACGAGCTCTGCTTTCGTGGTGGCAAAGTTTGGGAATACGAGACCGGGGCAATCGCAGAGGACTATCTTTTCGCTAAGGTGGAGGGTTTGGAAGTGTTTTGTTTTTCCGGGAGTCGAGGAGACGGACACCTTCTTTGCACCGATAAGGGCATTGATAGTAGAAGACTTCCCAACGTTCGGATATCCGACGAGACCGATTTGGGTCTTTCGAGGGGTTTCCAGGTCTTTGTCTGTGGGAGGATTAGAACGATGTATAGTTCTAGAGTGGGAACAAACATACCCTCAACAATAGGCGCATATTCCAAAAATACCCCCTCGAGCTCATTGACAGTAAGAATTCTAATCCTTGGCTCCTCCTTTTCCTCTTCCACCACCTGTTCGATAGGCTTCTCTTCCTCGTCCTCGCTATAATACTCCTCGTTACCCTGCTTCGCCAACGCCGCCGAAAAGAACCGATAACTGATCCCCTCCTTCTCAAAGTAATCCGCCCACACACTCCTCTGCTCAGCTATCATCATATCCGCCTTATTCACAAGAAGCAGATTATTCTTCCTCTCGTCAACCTCCTTGACATACCTCTCTAAATCCTCACTACGGAACATGAGCGGGTTCCTGGCATCGACGATCTGAACGACAAGGTCACTCCTCTCGATAACTCGCCACAGCTGTCTCCAAACCTCAAGATTTCTCTCGAAGGGTGTCATGAGTAGGTCTTTTGTCTCCTGTAGCTCTGCAAGGCCCCGACGCCAGTGTAGGAAGGAGTCCTTCTCGCGGCGTTCCAATTCTACGGGTGTAGTTGTCGAGTCCCAATGTGGCCGGCGGGGAACAGTTAGTTGCTGCCTGTTTTGTCGGTGCTTGGTTTTTGCGGCCTTCTCTTCGTCGGCCGTTAGCAGGTATGAGTTTACTTGGTCTTTGTGGATGATCTTCATGTTGCTCATTTTTTCTGTCATATATTTAGCATCGTAACGTCAAAGCTTCAAAAAGATTAGCGGTGACATACCGGCCGCAAAATCCGTATCCGCCAATTCGGCGGTATTCAAGAACTCTAGCACATGAATCAGCATTCATTCTTCTTACTATCTTCCCTTCGCTTCTTTCCCCCTTCCCTCCGTCTTCCCACTGTGGTAGGAAATGAGATTGGAATAAAACAGACCATCAAGATCATTCTGCTGCGTAATACTCCGCATCTTATACCAATCCGCCTCATGCTTCTCTGTGGTATACAGCTGTGGAACCCATTAGCTGCTCTGTCTCCATATAACCACCGTTTTCACACTATCATTCTCACCATCTCAGACTGCCCCGAACTTGCCCCCCTCCCACCTCTCCCAGCCCCATTCCCTCGATGCTTGTTGTTTGTCTTATGTGCGCTTCCGCTCCTAGAGTTCATGAGCGCGCGGCCAAGGCCAACTTTGTTCTTACTTTCTGCAAGAACCATTGTGTTTGGTTGGTTTTTGTGTAGAGCTTTGGCTGATTGATCGGTTGGTTGGTTTGCGTTTGGGTGGAGGGGTAATTTCAACAAGTGAGTACTGGTACGGTGTGGTGGGGTTTCGTAGGTGTCGGTTGCAGCAGAGTAAAAATAGCGTGAGGGATGGAGTTCGCTCATCTGTAATAATCGCCGTCCCTTACTCCAAGACAAGTACCGGTGCAACCCAACTTAGCTTTTGTCAGCGACCTCTCCTCCGAGACCGTCGACACACACAGAAGAGGATCAATAATCACGCATTCCAGCTTCAGCTTATTTCCATAGCACAGTATTCCCGGCTAGGAGGACAGCAATTACAAACCCTTCCTATCGATAACGCTCACACTACACCTCCAAACCCCCAAAATGCCGACAAAAAAGTGGATGTAAGTCCCGCCAGAATTACCCCTCCCCCATACCCCCACCTCACATCTCGACTAACCATACCAGCGACAAAAAAACCGCAACAAACTACCAACTCCGCTACCGTGCACAAACAGATCCCTTAATTCACGACGATCAAGCCAGCGATCTAGTCTTCACGCAAGTCACAGCACTCAATGCCTCTAGATCCACCCCCTCCGCCAGCTCGCCATCAAAAATCAAGACAACCACAGACCTAGCCCAAGAACTCTCCCTCCCGCCCACCAGCCTTCGCAAAAATGAGGGCGAAGCCGCGATGCATGGGGTGTACTACGATGACACGGAATACGACTACATGCAGCACATGCGGGACATTAACGACGAACAAGTGTACTTCGTAGACCCACAGGAGAAGTCCTCCCAAGGACAGAAAAAGAAAAAGAACAAGGTGAAGCTAGAAGATGCACTCCGTCTTCCCCAGGAGGTCCTCCCCTCGGAAGTTGAGGTTAAAAGGACCTATCAGGATATGCAAGACGTACCCGACGCACTCAGCGGGTTTCAACCGGACATGGACCCACGCTTGCGCGAAGTTTTGGAGGCCCTAGAGGACGAGGCATACGTCGACGACGACGAGGATGTATTCGGGGAGCTATCCAAGGGCGGTGAGGTGTCCCTGAGAGAATTCGAAGAAGAAGGGGAGGAAGATGGGTGGGAAAGTGATGTTACCGAAAAACCATCCAACCACTCACCACCCACAAGACAAGAAGAAAAGGAAGGCCATGAAGAGGAAGACTGGCACCGCGCTTTCAAAACCTTCAAAGACGACCAAAAAAAGCGAGGGAGGAAGGTCACGTTCGACAACGACTCCCTCGTAGACACCATGAGCTTTGGATCAACCACCTCTCTCGGTGGAACAATGAGCGTGTCGAGCCGTAGTCGTCGGAGAAAGAAGAAAGCCGGTACCGAGAGTTCTGGCTACTCTATGAGCAGTTCCGCGCTATTTAGAACAGAAGGGTTAACACTTTTGGATGATCGGTTCGATAAAGTATTCCTCACCTCTCCCCCGTAATAAATGCACTGGGATGTGTGACTGATAAAAATGGTGGATAGATTGAAGAAGAATACGCAGAGGAGGAAGAAGAGGAAGCCGACTTGATGCCCAATTCTAGCGTCGGGCTCCCAGAGACTAGACGGGATCTGGATTCAGTCCTGGATGAATTCCTGGAGGGGTACTCTGTTGGGAAGAAAGGTCGGGTTCGGCGGGGGAAGTATGGGTCTGGAATAGAGCAGTTGGATGAGATTAGAAGGGGGCTGGGGGGCGCGAGGATCGCTTCTTGATCGATCGTATGGCATTGATCATGATATGATAGAATGGTCATGGGCTGTTTCGAAACGGGTGTCGAGTGATGGGATTGTGATCCTTAGTCTCAATATTTGTAGCGTTACATAGGTTGTGAGTGCAAACTCGGCATGATACTTAGATTTGGCGTCTGGAACGGTTAGGCGGGGACCATATAAAAAAGTTGTTCAGCTCTTCTCTCTCTTTATATATCCGCTTCAATCGACAGACCTGCTCCATCCAAGTTCCTCCTTTTACACCATGAAAGCCAAAGATAAATAAATGCCCGGGAGGAGAGGAAGTAGAAGCAAAAGAGGATCCGCGAAATCAATGGCTTTACCGTTTCCTTATAAACAGGGAATCTGCAAAACGAAAATGACCACTATCAACCTTTTAAGGAATTCATACTAGAAACCAAAGGCCCCAGCGGACGTTCAATGTATACCAAATCCCATCCTCACCCAGCAGCAAACTACGCCCTCCAAACCCTCTTGACCGCTACACCCGTCCCCGTACCCAGCGTCAGCCAAACTCACCCAAACCAAACCGATACAAATAGAAGCAAGACGGATTGAACACAAACCCTCAGTAATCCCCACATCATTAGTCTCAAACTCGTACAGCCCCACAAGCACCAACAGCGTCGCGCCTTTGAGCGCCCACATAGTACCTTTCTTGAGGGTGGGGTACTTGCGCTGGGGGATGTAGTCGATAACCATGGATCCAAAGCCGATATGGGAGTGGATTACGATCGTAGCGCCGAGGATGGCGTCCATTACTGGGTTTATCGAACCGGCAGCGAAGGGGGCGACAGTCAAGGGGATGAGGGCTACAGAGATGAGCTTTGGAAGATGTTAGCAGGCGTGGAGAGGGAGAGGCGGAGGTTGGAGGTTGGAGGGGGGGGGACTACCCGCTCAAAAGACCAGTGGTAGGAGCCGTGCGCGGCGTTAGGATCAGGGACTTCGGCGGCGTCGTTTACTGCTTATTATTAGTACCAGCACAGAAGTCAAAGACGAGGGTAGCGAAGTAATACTAGTTCCCTGAATAACCTCTAAAACCAACGACCAATCCACCCCATCAGCACCCATCCACTCACCCACAACATTACGTTATAGGAGGAAGAAGAAAAACTCACGAGGCCCAGCCGGCAAAATCTTCCTCGAAGCACTTGTTTGAAACCCCTTCTTCGCCATTCCGGCCTGCCTTGAAATCCCCAAATTCTTCATTCCCATGCACTTAACAGCAGCGGAGGTGGTGGTCGTAACCGGCCGACTTAACCTAGGCATGATGGTCGTGGCGGTAGCGGTACGCAGTGATAATCTGAAAAGCGATGCCATGGTTTTCTGGCTCGTCGTGGTGCGAGGAGGTGGTGGGTGGAAGTTGAGGTTGAGGCGGAAAGTGGTTTGGCTCGTGATTTAGAGGATTCGGGTGTTGGGAGTTCTGCCGTGTGGCTGGAGACCTCGGGAGTCGAGGGGAGCCAATCGGGTGGGGAGATTAGTAAGTTAAGTTGAAGCTCCTCCCAAAAGCTTTGCAAGCCACGGTTGTTACGTCAGGCATGGGACTGACTGAGAGACCCCGGTTTTTGAGGTCTACAGCTCGAATACCGCACGATAGAGAGAGAATCACTCTTTCTCATAAAACGCTTGTATTAGTACAATAGCAGTGTAAATTCAAACATGCCCAGTTCCGTCCCAAGCAAGCAAGCTACCACGCCAGACCACAACTCCCAGCCACAAATGAACCAGAACTTTTTATACAATTCTAGAACTGTTGTCACACTATCATACAAGCAAGCACACCTGCTCCTACCCAAAGGCCAGCAAGAGAGCATCCTAGGTCCGATTGGCAAACGAAGGACCGCTCCGTCCTGCGACTGTTCCTGCTGTGGAAATGGCCTTCTCCCCGTTTCTAAACAGAAGGGAAACGGTCACCCGCATGGGGGAACGGAACGGAACCGTTGTATCTACTCAACAACCCAATTCCCCTCCTCCTTTCTCTGCACAACCTTCCTCGCGGGCAATTCCCAGCCAACCTCACTCCTGCCAATCGCCCCACCAATCCTCGGAATAACCCAGCACTCCCTCCTCCTCCCCATCGAGCCCTCGAGCACCTTCGGAGGAACAGATCCCAGCGGCTTGGAATAAGTAATCAATGGCGTCCCCTTTGCCAGCGTCGCCAAGTGCGTCCCCGCGACGGGCGTCAACGGCTTCATCCAAACTTTACCAGTTGACGAAGCGGACTTCTTCAGCTCGTTATACACCAGGTACTCCGGGTATGAGGACTGCGATGCCAAAATTGAACTTGGGTGGATGTACACCGCTGGGTCCGGCGGCGCCTCGCCGTCTGCAGATCGCTGGAACGTGGAGGATGCGAAGAGCGTCATGTAGGGTACTTCCGTCACTTTTTTCGCCCTGTTCTTGCTAAGTTTGTATGGTGAGTTTGGGAGGAGGTCTGCGCGGATGGCGACTTGGTCTATGAAGCCGGCCGCCACGATTTGTTTTAGGGCTTTGACTTGCACCGTGGATGGTGGGGGTATTTTTGGGCTGAAGGACTCGAGCAGGTCTGGGTAATTCGTTTTGACAATCTTAGAGATTTGCTGGCGGAATTTGTGGGTTTCTCGTATGGCCTTTAGCCGAAGGAAGTTGCGCTCGCAGAAGTCTACAGGGCTCTTCTCGTACATGAACGCACAGACTGCAGATAAGAGTTTCAGAACATCGCTGGTAGGGTCTAGACTTGAGAAGGCCCGGTGAGCACGGGAGTATTCCTTCCGCCGCTTAGCTCGTTGTGTGTCCTCGAGCGCTGTTTCAGTATTTCCCAGTGCACCCCCGTCGTCTGCCTCTCCATTGATGTCTAGCTGGTGCTCTAGAATGAAAACGTCTCCAACAGATAAGGCCGCCACGATCGCAACGATGTATGGTAAACACCCATGTTGATGGCCGATGGCGAGGATCTTCGAGAGACGTGGTGGCAATGGGAAAAAATTCATGATTCTTCCTAGCTCTGTTAGGGTTCCTCTCGGATCAAGCGCCCCGAGGTATTGCAGAAGCTGTTGACGGGTTAGTCCCAATATCAAGTCAACACGTGTCAATAAAAATAGAAAGACTGACCCTTTCGGATTTTTGTAAACTCGGCCGGTCCGGCGCAGTGGGGAATGGGAAATTCACAATGGTGTCGATACTCATGCTCTTCATTTGTAAGACAATTCCTTGAACCTGTTAGCAAAACCCTAGAATCACAACCTATCACTCGAACGAACCTTCGATTGGCATCCGCAGGATCTCCGGCTCGGCAAACTCGGGGAAATCCCGTTCGTAGACCGCGGAGGAGTAAAGTCTGTAGCAGTGACCCGGGCCCGTTCTCCCAGAACGGCCAGCTCTCTGCGCAGCACTCGCCTTACTGACCCAACCGATGTCGAAACTCTGGACTCCGGTAGTCTTGTCGTAGTTGCGCTCCTTCGAGCGTCCGCAGTCAACCACGTATCGAATGCCGGGGATTGTTAGGGAAGTTTCCGCAACATTAGTCGCCAAAACGCAAATTCTTGACCCCTCCGGCGCCTCCTTGAATACTCTTGATTGCTCTTTAGTCGGGAGAAGTGAGTACAGTGGAAGAACGTGAAGCGGTGATTCGACGTCTTCGGCAGACATCTCCTCTCCAAGGTCATCATCGTTACCCAGATTAGAGCCTTCTTCTTCACTATCGTATGAGTCGAGCTTGGAGATATCGCCGAATTCCATATCTTCAGTTTCAACAGCCGCCTCACTAGCAGATATCTGGGCCGATAGTGGGGTGGAAGCAGAATTTGATCCCCCCTTCTCATCCTTGAATGGAAATGTCCCCCGCAGCCGCTTAAGCAAATGAATGATCTCATTCTGGCCGGTTAAGAAGACAAGAATTCCTACGACCACATATCAGCTCGCTCTTCGCCCTAGACAAGAAAAGTACTTACCACCAGGAGGAAGGCGCCGATGGATCTTGCAAACCTTATTGTAAATCTCTTCTGGGTACTCACTCACTGTGCGTCTAGAGAAGTGAATAGAAACCGGGTGCTGCCTAGCCTCCACCTTAAGTAATGGCGGTGGCACAGGGAAAAGTCGTTGATTCTCCGTAAAATCCGACACTCGCAGAGTGGCAGACATAATAATTAACTTCAAGGGCTAAAGTAACCGTCAGTCACAACTCATCCAGGCCCGCCGCAAGCCCAAAAAAAAACACACCTTCGTCTCATCTTTCTCCGCCAACTCCTTCCTAAGCTTAAGCACGCGGCTCATAACCCCAATCAAGATATCCGTATTGATGCTCCTCTCGTGCGCCTCGTCAATAACAACGGCAGAATACTTCCTTAGTAAAAAGTCCTCGGAAAGCTCCCGGAGCAAGACTCCGTCAGTCATGTACTTGATTGCAGTATTTGACCCCGCAGTTCCCTCGAACCGGATCTGGTACGAGACCTTCTCCTTCCCTCCAGGGCCCAGCTCCTCGCCTACTCTGCTCGCCATGCTCACGGCCGCAACCCGACGCGGCTGTGTCACGCCTACTAAGCCAGGCGTAGGTGTGCCTGGCGACCCGTAGCCGGCTTCGTAGAGGAATTGCGGGACTTGAGTAGTTTTTCCACTACCGGTTTCACCGCATATGACTACACAGTCGTTCGCACTAATTGCTTCCATTATGCGCTGTTCTTCAGCTACTACAGGGAGGGCAAGACGGGTAGTCTGTATCTCTATAGGGCGCTGGACGGTTACAAAGGACGCCTGGGTTTATGTTAGCTCAATGCCTACGGAGACGACTTCAAATTATTATAGGTGTACCTTTTTGGCACCCCCGGGCGGAGATGGTAAGGGAGCGGGGGCCATTTTTGGTATTGCGACAACCTTGGGTTTTAGTTCTAGAAGATTTGGCATTGAGTACTCGGGTTCACCGCCGTTGAGGACTTGCTTTCGTTGAGCGAGAGCCCAGGCTTTGAAGGCATTTGCTCTCTCGGATTGGCCTCGTCGGAGATGGCTGACTGGTTTATCGCCTTCGTCCCCACCGTCTTCTTCCATTTCACTGCCTTCCTCTGAGCCATAACCCTCGCTACCCGAGCTCTCTACTTCGTCTTCATGTCCCTCGTCCTCTTCCCCAGACCCATTGGACCTGGCCTCCTCCTCCGCCGAATCACCATAATTGGATGTAGCGTCAATATCATCGGCGATGCCCCCCCATTCTCCCTCGTTATCATCTTCATCATCACCCTCCACACTCTCATCACTCCCATCCGAGTCGCCCTCATCCTCAGACCCACTTCCGCCAATCTCCCCCTCCATAACCCTAATCATCTCTATCAACCGTTCCTGTCGTGCCTGAACAGATTTCTTAACCCTCTTGATAATCGGAAAGCCATTCTCGTCCGTTTCTAATGGCCTCTTGAGTCCAGAGCCAACAGCAATCGCCGGGGCCACAGGCAGTTTCTCCGTAGCTCCCTTTTCGGCCCTAACGTCCATCTCCACTTTCACAGCCTCCTCCGGTTTCACCGTCGGCGGTATAGCCACCTCAAGTTCCGTAGGATCCCTAACAACCCTCTCCTCAAACACCACCTCCAAACTCTCCTTTCCTGCAACCCCAGCCTTAACTTCCCTCACTGCCCTTCGAACCCTCTCCTTCCTAGTCTCTCGTCCTCTTCCAAGCTCCCTCGTACTCATTAATAGCCCCGTATCCATCGAAGACGCACCCGCAGCTAACTTTGCCATTATCTCGGCTTTTTCCTCTTTCTTAAGTTTATTCTCCTGTAACCTCCAATTAATATCACGCCCGCAATAGACAGAGTCGCAGGAATGGGGGCATAAGTACAATATACTTATTAAACCTCTTCAATTTCTTCCCGGACATGCCGGGGTTTCCGGCTCTTGCCTCGGCGAGCAAGTCCGCCTTGCGCTCGCCGGCTTTCTGCCCTTTTGCCAAGGGGATTATTATTTCTACATTAGAGTCCGACGGCGCCGCAGCCGGTGGTGGTGCAGCTCCGCTGGTGCTGTTGTCGGCATTGCGGTGAGGCTTTGGCCTATGCCGTTGTTTGCGGTCGCGGGTCGGTTTGTATTTTGATGGCATTGTAAGGGGAGGTTTGCCCCCGGGAGGGATTTGGTGGTGTATTTGTTTGCTGGTGGATTACCTGTGATTGTTGGTGGGGGCTTTATAACAATTTAATTTGTATCATACCGTGTAATATCGCACCCGGGTGTGGAAAAAAGTCTGTCCAACTTGTGGCGCTGTGGCTGGAGCAAATACTGTTTTCTGAGTGGCCGAGATGAGTCAGGAGCCAATAAGGAAGGCTTCGACAGACTTAACCACAACCCTCTGTCCGTGGAACAGTAGCTATTCCACGATACGTGCTGTACTCGGGCGCAAATTAAAGATCCGGAAAAAGTGACAACCAAAATGTGCGTAAAACAGTCACGGGGTATGTCTAGATTATCAGATAAGTTACAATTCAGGGTAAATCATCCTTAAATCCCGATGCCCTAATTATTCAAGTCTGAATCCCATCCAGTTGTTTCCACCTTAGGCCCTGCTTGTTCATGTGACAATTAAAAAAAACACCTTCTTAATAATATCTAAATCTGAAATAGCAGATAACAAACGAGAAAATTACTATCAGATATTTTCTCAATACTGTTTAAAAGAATCATAAATGGATATCTATGATACCTGTTCAATAGTAAGAAAAGTTAAGATATATAACTTATTATATTAATTGTTTCACTTATATTTTGTGATAAGGGGAGACACAATAATAATAATAATATTATTATATAAATTTTTAATAATAATATGTAAACTGGACTAACTTTAAAAATAATATTTATGCTGTAATGGGATGGTTATACTTTTCTGCCTATTGAATTAAATGGAAGGTAAATTAAAAGCCTAAAAATAGTAGAATATTCTCAAAAAGTACCATTTTTTATAGTAAAAAAAAAAGGGTTGGAAAAAAAGAGGGTAAACAAGTTGCAAGTTCAAGTTCTGTCTTCTCAATCTTATTACAATTCTAGTACTTAATAGCAAATGGCAAGTGGTTCAACTTAAATTTATATGTAAGATGTCCTTTAGCATACTAGTATTTAATAAGCAGCAGACAGCAATGAGTTAAATCTTCTTGCAGCAGATACTTGTACAAACCCTCAAGGTCTTGAAGGATAGATTGCTAGTATTACTAACGCGAATCTCTTTTTCTTTTCCTGCTTTCCCTTTTCACCACCGAATACCGGTACTTGTATGATACGATACCCCTACTCGGGCGCAAATTAAAGATCCGGAAAAGGTGACTTGAAATATCTGTGTTGCAACCATACATTTTGTTTGTCACTTTTTCCGGATCTTTAATTTGCGCCCGAGTACCGTACACCTCAACCAGATAAGTTCGCCAAGGCGCTAGTACCAGTGCTAGCACCGCATTGGGGATTCGCCCTTGAGCCTCAGGTATCATAGAAATTACATCTGTGGGTTAGGGGTTGTCTTCATCCTCGAGAAACGAGAAAATTCTGATTCAAGCAAACGGATTTTGGCCGAGATAAGATCCAGTATTAGTATCGTGTGTATTTTTCATTAGACCCAGGATAACAAGGTATATACGGTATCGATAAAGGAATTAAGTTAAACTAATCCAGCAGGTGTCCTGGACTTCACCTCCCCTTTCATCCCCTTCCCTTTGTTTTCTCTAAGAATAGACGCCGTTATCCACCTATCTGCCAGCCTACAAAGAAGAAAACCGAAATAAAAAACACAATCTTACACGAATTTAAAAAAATAATATATATAAAAAAGCCCGTCATGATAATTTGTGTCATAACTCACCCCTCTTCTTCCCATTTTCCTATAATACGTGCCTCATCCACAATCCACCATAACGCAAATATGTTACGCCCCTTAACTTATACCCGCCGACATCCGCAATCAAGGACCACCCACCCGCTCGCTGGAGCTCGAAGGTCAAATGGAATGCGTAAGATAATACGCCGGACAAGGGAGGAGAAACTAGTAGCAAGGTAGAGAAAGAATAAACAGAAAACCAGATCCGTATTTTAATCCAACCCCGTAACATACCGATTTTTTAAAAAAAAGCTAGCTATGATCATAGTAAAGGGAAGGAAAAGAAATTTTGTTATCGTACAGTTTATGGTATGAATGCATTTCGGAAAACTCGACTACCCTTCCTGATCGTTAGGTGCAGCAGCGAAAAACACAATGATAGGGCGCAGGACTCTGATAAACAGAGACAGTGGACCGAGTTAGGCCGAAAGGCCCTTTTTCTGATCGACGGGTGGCTTTGCACCGTTGACGGCGGGATTGACCTCCTTGATCGGTTCGATATCACTCATGGTAACATCTTCGGTGTCCTTTTTACGTATTCCATTAGACTTGACGCCATTGCCGTGAGGAACTGGAGTATGGGTCGGAGTAGGTTCTCCTCCGGCGACACGAACGATTTGGTGAGCTTTGCTTGGAGATACAACACCATTATTCCCGGCAGCGGGTGAAGCATCATCAGCCGAACCAGGAGCCTTAGGAATTTTGAATATGATCTTAAGAGACTTTCTCGGGGTATCCTTATCTTCCGCTTCATCTGGTCCAGATCCCCAGCCAACCTCATCTTCAGAGTCCTCTTGTTCATCATCCCCTTCATCATCCTTATCGTCATTCTTGTGCACGACGACGCCGACAAGTGGAAGTCCACGAATACTGTAATCCCCATTTTCGCTTCCAAAGGGAGTACCACGGCTCCCAGTGGCAGTCCCATTGCTGCCATTGATTTTTACTTCGCCATAATCACCGGTGACCGGTTTGCGGATCTGCCTTCCAGACGCAGTGAATATTGGGGCTTCAGGCTGCGGTTGCAGCTGTGGGGCAGGAGATCCCTTGTTGGAACGTCCACTGCGCCTGGAACGATTGTCATCCTGCTCAGACGTCTCTTTTGCACCCTCTTCGTCGGTAGAGAAATTATATCTGATACGCTTTCCACGAGTACGGCCTTCATAGAGTGAGACTCCACTAGGTTGATTGAAAAATGCCTTTCTAGAAGCACGATACTCTCGTTTCTTGCGCTTCTATTGATCATATGTTAGCATTTGTATAAGCACAGGACGCAAATCGTGCATACAGTTTCGCCTTCCTCAAAGCGAGGTATGGCACTGATAATCTTCTCCTTCAAAGCCAATGCATGTTTAGAACCATCCTCTTCCTCAAGCTCTTTGGCGACTGTCTGAATCTCCTCGATAGTACCGGCGACGGAAATCCAAGTATGAGTCTTCAAAGCAGGATTGGATTCCCTGTAAAGTCTAAAGGGGGTATCGTCTGTTCCTCGTTGGTTAGTCCGGATCCGGGGAAAAATAATATGAGAGCAATCCCGAACCTCTTCCTTCAATCAACCAATATCTGCGCTTATCCGCATCTCTGCCCCATGGTTGAACAGATAATGGTACATTCAGATCATCGTCGCGTCGGCTACCCTTGTAAGAATCGTTGATGATACCGCGAATGACCTCAGAGGAACTCAAACTCCAATGGATCAATGCCTCAAGAACCTCCAACTAAACCATCATACCACCTCATCAGTTCCGTTCCTGGAGATAACGATCGTATTCGGAGACTAAAGAATGGTACTCACACGTTGAGCTGTATCCAGATCACCAAAAGACTTGTTACCGGAGAACGGGCTCTTCCCCTCCCAAGATGCAGGCCATTGATTCCGATGTGCGTTGGCCGCTTCTTCCAAGGCACGTTGGTTATGGCCACGCCTATAATGAAAAAAGTCCCACGAATTAGAACAAACTACCATTCACCCCATCACCGCACTCCAAAGAAGATCTGTGCGCAGGCTACCCGCCCGTTGCATAGGACGAAATAAATAAATAAATAAATAAATAAATAAATAAAAGGCATGAACATAACCAAAGAGAAATGAAAAAGCGCTGCATAGGAAAGAAGAAAGAAAAAACTCACTCAACCGGCTTCTTCCTATTCAATACCAAGCTCAAAAGTTTGCAAAGGAGTTGCTCAACCTGTTCGGATGGAGTAGAATCCACGATTCCACGCTCAATGTCTTGACAACCTAGATTGGGAACGCCCTTGAACGCGTCGGCAAACCGGGAACGAAACATGACGATAAACGCCAGTTCTGGCGAATCTGCGAGTGTAGGTACATGGGGTGGCTCCTTCTTTTTGGCTTTGCGCGGAGGGGTCGAGGCTTTGCGGACGAAAGGTAGTTTTTGCTGCTGCTTTCCCTTTACATTCTTCTTAGTAGTAGGCTTCGTTCTTGATACCGCCTTTCCTTTTCCTTTGGTAACTGCTGCTGCTGCGACGGGGCTGGGAGGGCTAATCTCGTCATCACTGGCGGGGGGTGAGGAGAGAAGCGAAGAGAGGGGCGAGTCCAGTCCAGAACTCATGATTTCGAGAGAAAAAAATGCAACTCTAGGTAGGCTTAGTGCTTGCAGCAATGCTCCTAGGCAAAGATGCGTACGATTTCGTACGATTCTGCGCAATGTGGTGGTGGTGGCTGCAAGAAGAAGACTCAGAAGGTGGGAGTTGGGAGTTGGGTGAGGTTCACGCGGAGGGAAGTGGATGTGTGTGCAAGCAGGAGCAGGGACGACAAGAACGAAGAGGAGCGATGACAACACCGCTGACACCCAAGAGGGGCAAGCAATAAGGGCACAGGCCTAATTATTGTACACATTACAGAAGATCGGAGCCACATATATATAAAGCTTGGGCCAGCACATCAGCTAACCTTATTCCTAACTTCTATACAAAAAATATCATTCATCCACGAAGGAAACATTCTATGCAAGAAAGCTCCTAACTTTCGTTCTCTTGGAACTCATATTCCTGGTCTTTCAGCTTTCCCAAGCCCCACAGCCAAGTCACGAACGATCCAGTAGAGCTTCAAGTGCCTTGCTGGCACCAAACTCCAATCTCGCCCCGTAACTCTTCCTAAACAACTCTTACAACCAGGGCAAAGACCCTCGCGCAATCCATGGTTGCTGGGCCGACCGACCAGATAATTGTATGCGAAGCCGAGAGTGATCCATACATCAACCAAAACCGAACCAAAGGTCTCCTATTCCCATACCTAAAGCCACCCCACCTATGGAAAAAAACACCAGTCAGCCATCCCGAGAAGCAACATACCAAAATAGGACGGTTGTGCAAAACCCCACAGCACGCCGTCCACCCCCAAAAAATCACCACGGCAAAAACTCCTAGGAACAAAAGCATGAATCAAAGAAAATGATGGCACCGAAAATGGGTTCTGTTTGAAGAGAGAGAGAGAAAGCTCCGAGCCGTGAAAAATATTTAGCAGCCGCCCCTCAATTGACCATGTCAATCGAAAACAGCCAACGAGTAACAGCAGCTGCAACAACGAAAGGACCCGGAAACACAGGGCTATTTCCAGGAATTCTTAACAGACCCGAAATCGCAGAGCAGTCCAGAGGAGGGCGTTCACCACGGGTCAGGGACGGCAATCCCTCAATCAACCCGAGCAGGGCAGAGCAAGGCGGAAATTTTTGCTGTCACCACAATCCACCAAGCAACCCCCACAGCCCAATCAAATGAGCTTCACAAACTCCTGTCGTAACTTCTTGAGTTTTTCGGTTGATTGCGCATCTGTGCGACGAGTCTTGCGAACTTGCCGTACCTTGCGACGACGGAAACACTCAGAGGGGGGGGAGGTTGGAGGTAATGTTTTTGAGGAGATGTAAACGTTGTAACCACATTGAGGGAAACGAACCGGGCGGAGGATTATAAACTTGAGGCTGAGGTGACAGCAAATCGGTGGTAAAGAGGCTTCTCAAAGACCGAACAGTCAGTAACACCTAAGGGCCATAACAAAAACGCATTCGAAGTAGTGAGTAAACATGCAAAGACAATCCCCTGACGACAGGATGTCGAAAGGGTTGTAGCGAAAGATTGGAAAACTAAAGTATCGATCAGGGGGTATTGATGGCAATTTTACGGTTGAGTTGGCCAGGATTGCCAATGCACGAGGTTGCGTCAAATGGTGAGCCGAGAGCGTGTAGGCCACGATCGTAGGTGAGGGGGATGAAAGAGGTTGGAGGATCTCCTTGGCGATTTTAGGAGTTATTGTGGCGGAGCGAGAAAATCTGTCGGGGGTTGTCAGCCACAGAATATCACGAGACGAGCTAAGTTTGGTAACAGTATCATACTGCCAGTAAGTATAACGAGTGATATCCTATGAGAAACGTCTTGCTGCTTTTGAATACTGTTTTTAAAAGTTCCCGATAGCGTGAATTTAATTCCTCAGGGGTGGGAATTAAAATTCCAAGCAACAGATTTTCTTAAAAAACCTAATTGGGATTCGGTCATTCATTACATCTCAAGGGAGACTAGGGGAGGGGATACACAAACCATATCACGCCTGAATACCAGGGTCGCTCCGCCAACATTCCTAATGAACGGCATTCTCTGGTGCTCAACCAAGCCTATTGATTGTAAAAGAGAAGAAATTTCGTGATTTTCCATCTGCTAGAGGGGGTATTTGCGGCGGTTTGACTGACCCAACGGTGTTCATGGGTTAGCTCCCCCGAGGCATGGGAAATTCTCTATTCGAGGGCAACCCGGTAAGCGTGCGTGAGTGCAAGCAAGCGAACGGTATCCTAATAGACAGCTTGAAATTTATCCCATTGTTAAACAGCCCTAGGGTTGCAGAAAAAAATCTCGCAGCCCTTAGTCTATTTTTCAGGGTCAATTACCAACACAACTCGGGCAATAAGGGCAATTTTTAGCCCAGCGCAATGTCTCCTATCATATCATAGCTTGGGCGATCGAATCTGCTCTCGAGCTCCTTACATAAACCAGTCCACAATACCGGTATATCACTCGGTTCAGAGTGTTGGGTCTAGGCTCATTGATGTGGCCGGTCCTGCTGTCTAACGTCGTAAGTCATGCCCCGAATGTTTACTCAGGGGTCGCCTGGGGGAATACAAAATAGTTACTCGAGCAAGTTAGAAAAAGGATTAGGGTTGTGCTGCCCACCAATGAAAAAGTCTTGAATTCACGATCCTGGCATGCACCACTATTCTTTACATTGGAGATTTGTGACTGGTAAAAAAAACAGCATCAGCATCAACCAGAACTCGGAAAAGTACTGTCTGTTTTTTCAATGTCTTTATTCAACCAGTCTGTTCTGAGGTTGGGGAGGGGGTTGGCACATTTTGATAGCCTGATATAGTATGTCTGCTCGAGTGCAATATTTTGTGGCGCCTCTGATTGAGTCTGATATGAGTATGGTACATGACACTGTATCTCCCAATGCTGGGGGAGACAGTAGATTCGGGGCATTGCCAGCGCGCTGGCATCCAGTTTTCAAGCAGTTCGCTGGGCCGACGAAGCTTAAGTTACCCAACCTGGCCCTAGCGCCAAAACGCAGGCAACATAGAAGCCAAGACCAACCGGCCTTGCACATGCCCTAGGGTTCGAATGGTAATGTACGGTAAGTTACCATACGATACAATACGGTAATATACGGTAACGTACGGTAAACTTACCATGCGCCGTTTGCCGACCGTCATAAAGTTCCATATCATGATCTTGGATCTTAGTGCGATACTCGTGACATAGCCAAGAATGCCTAGCGGTAGCTGATATTTTGTGGGTTGGGTTGCTTCAGCTTGATAAACACAGAGGGCAGAAGACAGGATTACCTAACATCAGAATCTAAGGTGGGAGGGGCCGTTTTCCGGTATTTTATCTGCCTAGTGTAATTTACGTAATTTACCGTATGGTATCAACCGTGTAAGGTACGGTAACGTACCGTATTTTTCGAACACTAACATGCCCCGTCCATGGTTAGCACTTCTAAACGACGTCATACAATGGAAAGAGTGAAGCGGGGACCCCCTCCGACCACCGCAGGGCCGCCCCGGCTACCAAAACTCGATGGTGGACATAACCCATGACAAACCTGCTCCGGCGCCTTGCCTCCGTGAGTCGTGATGTTAAAATGCTCTTTCCTGGTACGATACTGCACCCACGTCTCTTCTCCTCATCTCCTTAGATCCCCCAGCCCCTCTTCCGTTCTCCGGATCTTTCCCCTTCTAGCGGACCACACTGACAGGAAACGAATGCAGCTGTGCCCGGCTAGAGTTAGCGTCAGCCAGTCTACGAAGAAGAGGCGGTTCGCCCTATCATGGCTTACCATTCGAAAACTAATTCTCCAGGAAGAGAACATGGGGGGTATGAACCTATTCATAAGTTCGCTCGCTTGCAATTCGCAATTACCGCGATACTGATATTCTTGCCATAGACCGCAGTCATATGATTGGGCCCACATGTCGAATACCGGATTTTTCGCCCGTCTCGTGCTTCCGTTCTTCTCGACTGAGTACAGGACAGACATGACGATACACTGTCTGTTAAAGCCGTTTCGAAGTGCGCTGGCCTCGGAAGACGAGCTACAGCATCAGGCTGAGGAAACGGACCGCCTGTTTGGCGTTCCACATAACAGCCAATGGGGCCCTCCGGAAATGAAACGACATTTCAGCCTCGAAGCTTTCTTCTCCTTATGTACGCTCTTCCAGCACCTAAACTGGGCTGGGCGGAACTGACCAAGGCTATCTGTATAGATTATGCCCACTTCCACAGGGCGGCACCCCTCCTGTTCTGTCATCTCCGCAAAGACGTCTTCAAGCTAGATGAAGAGCATTACCAGAGCCAGTTCACAAAGAAACTTCGCCCGGTAGATGGACTAGGCTTTAGTGGCTCCCTGTTCTTCTATTCGGATGATGAGAGCTTTATTGTAAAGTCCATTGGCCGAAGATTCGAGTACGCATTTTTGTACAGCACCCTCATGCATCCACTAGGTAAGTACTACCGCGAGAATCCGGGCACACTGCTCTCGGAAATCACCGATGTGTTATATACCTTTGACTACAGGCTTGGTGGGTGTATGGGTGTTTCACCATCACATTATATCGTTATGGCAAATGTGCTCGAGGGGTTGGACAAGGGAGAGGGATGCAAGAAGTGGGATTTGAAGCCTCAGGGATTCTTTGAGCCTACAAGGGACTTAGTGCCAGATGATATGAAGACCGAGGCGGCGAAGAGTGGTTTGGCAGATGAGTTGAATGAAAAAATCACCCTGACCAGGAAGAAAAAAGCAGATTTGATGCATGCCCTCCTAGTTTTTGTCTGTTCACACCACCTCGCATTGGGAGCTGATTGTTTGATAGGAGCATCTTGGAGACGGACACCGCCTTCCTAGAAAGAATGGAAGTAATAGACTATTCTGTCCTCCTCGGCCGCTACCCAATCTCTCTGTTTCATGGGAAAACTGATACCAGCAAAGGCCGCGATGCCTTCGCTCTGCCAGAACAGGGCAAAACGGACTTTGTTCGTGGTGTTGTCAGTGCAGATGGAAGATGGGTTTACAAATTGTGTGTTTTGGATTTCTTCTGGAACGTCAAACAATTACATCCGAAGATCATCAAAGCTGCTGGAGCAGCGCTCCCAGAACAGACGATAACAGCGGAACCGGAGAGGTATAGGGAGGAATTCTTGAAGTATGCTCCTTGAGACTTTGTGGAAAATTGGGTGATTGCTAATACCAATGGTTTAGGATGATGGACGGGTATATCGTGACTTTTGACGATGACGACGGCGAACAGAGGCCTGAATAGCGGCCTCGTGGATGTGATTGGGGCTTTTAGGTTTTTGGTTGTAAATTGGTCGTCATCGGGGGGGGGGGGGTGGTTGGCGAGTTTGTTTATATCGTAGTCACCTCATCCTAAAGTCGGGTCGTGCCCCTCCTGTATACTGTACCGGTCTATCATGATCTTCAAATGTCCAATTTATGCATTGTATATTATCACATTGGAACAAACATGAACCCGCTTTTTGGTGGTCGTCTCGGGCGGGTGAATCCCCGTGGAGGCGAGACTACAGTGTTTGTTCAAGCATTGCGGTGACAGCAACGACAAGCTTCTCGGACGGAGCCCCTCGCCCTGGCAGTGATCTTGACTGCCTGGTCCCGGGCGAGAGGTAACCACGGGAAAAGAAGTGCATCACTCCCCCCGCTCATGTTACCAAGCACACCTACCACCAATTCTCACGATCTGGGTTGCTCAAAAACCCCGCCGTACCACGGAAATATCCACTGGTATCATACAATATGCTATGGTGATGCGGAGACTTGACACTTAGGGTTAGGGTTACTACCATCTCCCGTGGGGAGCTTTTGCTTTTTCCACTCCACTTCGCTTCAAGCTCCTCGTGAGGAGTTTTCGTTGGTTGAGTGAGGATGGGGAAGTGAAAAAAAGAAAAGAAAGAGAGTGATGGGGGAAGATGGCTGGTTGGCTGGCTACGACGGTACTTGTAGGGCATGGAGCAGCTACCGTATTCCAACGGCAGGCAGGTACAAGTACGGTACCGGTCCTCAAAACAGGCAGTTGCCGTAGGACAGGGCATTCTCAGCTTGTGGGAACGCAACTCAAAGCAAGCTACCGTAGGGTGGTAGGGTGCCAAAAGCCTGAATTCGTTGGGGCGGGTACGGTATGGTATGGCAGGTGCCGTATCATACCGTATGCAGTGGGAGGAATAAAGATGGGGGAAAAGGGCTTCGTTTGCGGTGGCGCCTATACTGTAATAAGCTCTGAATGGAATCACAGCACCGGTATCATAGTTGTGCTTGTATCATACTGGTACTGGCACAGTGCGAAATTCAGGAACGATACGGGTGTCGTATCTTGAGCGTTGATGGATGGATGGATGGGAGGGAGAGGAGTGTAAGGGGCGGGTTTGGTTCATTTCTATTTATTGTGGTATCATATCAGTACCGGTACTTGTACTTGATGCGGGGGGAAGATCACGGTATCGTTACGGTGGATTGTGCAATCGGAGCAGGGTGACAGGGTGAGGGGGTTTGTCTTCTTTGAATCTGGGTCTGGGCTCTGGCGGGTAACTTGCTGTCAAAGAGGAGCGGGCCATGGTGGTTTTTGGATCACAGCCCTTCTTGGAGATGGCCATTTTATCATTTGGAGGGGGGTTGTACTAGTATAATAATAATATTATGATGTGTGTTTTTCTCTTCAGATGTCACGATGATTTATAGAGGGAAGCTGAAGGGGGAAGACTGGAGGGGAGGGATGTTTTGGGTTGCGGCTCTGCACGTTCCCAGTGACAAGCAGCGGCCCTGGCTCGGGAGCGCAGAGGAGGAGTCGCCTTTTTGAATATGGATAAACTAATAGCCAGTGCTGTGGCGACGGGCTGCAGAAAATTGAATCTCTCCTCCCCCCCGGTTCGTCCATCAATCCATCATCCTTGGACCATCCATCTTGTGGAGATCCCCTCCAGCGGCCATTTTTCTTTTCTTTTTTTCTTTTCCTTTTTTTCTTCGTCTCTTTTTATTTTTATTTTTTTAATCCTGGGTGGAGGAGAAGAGAGGGAAAAAAAAGGTGGATCTCGTTAAACTTGCGACCCGCTGGATTCTTTTTCTCATTTTTCTCTTCCTTTCTTTCCCTTTAGTCTAGGATAATAAACATCGTTTTCGTCCTCTCCTTCTCCAGTTTTTCTTATACTATACCTTATTCTGCGTCGCTAGAAGAAATAATTGGCCCAATTAATTTGACACCCCATCATCATTAGCCATCAGCGTCACTTCATCGTCGTCGCCGTCGTCACGCTTTATTCCGCATCCAGTATCAGGTCTGCTGCCACTTGTGCAGTCTTCGGATAGAGGGGGGAAGAGAAAGATTCCTCTCATCGTCCATCTATCTGCTCGTGTTCACTCACGCACCCCCCCCCCCCCCCTCCCTTCTCTTCTGCGACTTCGAGGCATCGTACTAGTATATATATATATATTTCATATATACCTGGGAGTCTTCAGGTAGCTTCACCTCCGAATTCCGACCTCTAC
>Ga0307517_10001290_pt1 | contig 42017 bp, 40 predicted proteins | sample 23_EM_MG_FD_194515 | JGI IMG/M metagenome (GOLD analysis project Ga0307517, IMG submission 194515) | Populus trichocarpa ectomycorrhiza microbial communities from riparian zone in the Pacific Northwest, United States - 23_EM | ecosystem: Host-associated > Plants > Roots > Unclassified | place...
TCGAGCGCCGACAACAGGTCATGCACGAGGTCGCCGAACTTGGCCTGGTCTTCGGTGACTTTGCTCAACCGGTCGAGCCGCGCGCCGATCTTGTCCTCCAGCACCGGGCGCCAGAGATCGACCACTTTCTTTGCAGCCGCCGGCGGCGCCATGCCGGTCAGCCGCTCGCGCACCAGCATCGCCAGCGCATCCGACAGCGGCGCATCGGCGCGGTCGGTGATTTCGTCGAACTTGCCGCGATGGAAATGATCGTCGAGCATCGCGGTGAGGTTTTTCGCGACGCCCGCCATCCGGCGCGAGCCGATGGCTTCGACGCGGGCCTGTTCGACCGCCTCGAACACGCCGCGCGCCTGCGGATTGCCCGGCATCAGCTTGCGGTGAACTTTCGGATCGTGACAGGCGAGCTTCAGCGCGATCGAATCGGCATGACCGCGCACGATCGCCGCATCGCGTTTCGTCATCTTGCGCGCGGGTTCGGGCAGCCGCGCCTTGCCGGGCGCCAGACCCGGACGTTCGGCCGCGAACGTCACTTCGAGCTCGGGGGCCTTTGCGATCGCGCGCAGGCACGACGTCACCGCGCGCTTGAACGGCTCGGTCGGCGCTTCCTTGGATCCGGTGCGGAATTTCGAGTTCGACGTGGTCATCTAAATCTCATCACTCGTCGTCCCGGCGAAGGCCGGGACCCATAACCACCGATGGTTATTGCTAACCCGCCGTCTCACACCATCACTCCACCGAACCGCCGCGGCGTATGGGTCCCGGCCCCCGTGCGCAATTGCGCACTAGGCCGGGACGACAGCAACTATGAGAGTGCGACGTTCACGGAAGACTCGGCCAGTTCGGCGTTGAAGCAGCGCTGATAGAATTCAGCCACCAGCGGTCGCTCCAGCTCGTCGCACTTGTTGAGGAAGGTGACGCGGAACGCGAAGCCGATGTCGGAGAAGATATCGGCGTTCTCGGCCCAGGTGATCACCGTACGCGGGCTCATCACCGTCGAGAGATCGCCATTGGCGAACGCGTTACGGGTGAGATCGGCGAGCCGCACCATCTTGTTGACGATGTCGCGGCCTTCCGTCGTGCGGTAGTGCTTGGCCTTCGCCAGCACGATTTCGACTTCCTCGTCATGCGCCAGATAGTTCAGCGTGGTGACGATCGACCAGCGGTCCATCTGGCCCTGGTTGATCTGCTGGGTGCCGTGATAGAGGCCCGACGTATCGCCGAGGCCGACCGTGTTGGCGGTCGAGAACAGGCGGAACGACGGATGCGGCTTGATCACCTTGTTCTGGTCGAGCAGCGTCAGGCGGCCGGAGACTTCCAGCACGCGCTGGATCACGAACATCACGTCGGGACGGCCGGCGTCATATTCGTCGAACACCAGCGCGATGTTGTGCTGCAACGCCCAGGGCAGAATGCCGTCGCGGAATTCCGTGACCTGCTTGCCGTCGCGCACGACGATGGAGTCCTTGCCGACCAGATCGATACGGCTGATGTGGCTGTCGAGGTTGACGCGCACGCAAGGCCAGTTCAGCCGCGCCGCAACCTGCTCGATGTGGGTCGATTTACCCGTGCCGTGATAGCCGGTGACCATGACGCGGCGGTTGTGGGCGAAACCTGCCAGGATCGCGAGCGTCGTGGCGCGATCGAAACGGTAATCCGAATCGACGTCCGGCACGTGCGGGTCAACTTCGGAATAAGCAGGCACTTCGAGATCGGTATCGATTCCAAATACCTGCCGGACCGACACCTTCATATCGGGCAAACCGACGGGCTCAACAGTTTTGTGCATGGCGGCGGTCGTCATCAATCCTCCGAGGTCCCGGGCGCTCCCGAAACCAGATTTGTTGAATGGCTGCGGATGGGTGTTGCCGTAAACCTAGCAGAGAGCAACGGCCGGCAGAAGCCCGCGGCGCAATCAAAGTTCCATTGTCTTATCATTGAGATAGGGGCTGAACCCGATTTTTGGAGGGCTGCCCTGCGAATCACGCCGTACTTTTGCCCGAAGCCGGGCCACCCGCCGGAGGTCCCCGCCGGAATGGCACTTTCCACCCCAAGCGCGAGTTGTTAGGTCTAGCCCCGCCCAAACCGCGACACCGAAACGGGAATTTTGTGGCCTCATTCCTTGATCCCCTGATCGCGTTTGTCTCGGCCCATCCGTGGCTTGCCTACCTCACGCTGTTCCTCGCAGCCCTGCTGGAGGCCGCTCCGGTGGTCGGTTCGCTGGTGCCGGGCTCGACCATCATCCTGGCCCTGAGCGCACTGGTGCCGGGCGGTGAATTGACGCTTTGGGCGGTGCTGGCGGCCGCCATCGCAGGCGCCATGGTGGGCGACGGCAGCGCGTTCTGGATCGGCCATCGCTCGCAACGCGAAATCCTCAGCGTCTGGCCGCTGCGGAATTACCCGGGCGTGGTGGCCCAAAGCGAAGCCTTCTTTCACAGCCGGGGGGCGCTTGCGGTGTTCTTTGCCCGCTTCGTGCCGCCGATACGCGCCTTCGTGCCGGTCACGGCGGGCGCGCTCGGCATGCCGCCGCTGCGGTTCTATGGCGTCAATATTCCGGCGATCCTGGTCTGGGCGCTGGCGCATGTGCTGCCAGGGGTGCTGGCAATCTCTGCCCTGCACGAATATTTCGGCGTGCCGCATCACTATGGCACCAGGCATCTGTGGATGCTGGCGGTGCTGGGCGGCGCGCTGATCATAGCCGTTGCGATCTGGATCATCCGCCGCCGACGGGGCGGTGGCGCGATCGAGACCGCCAAGCCGGTCAAGTAATCCGGGCGCGTACCGCGGCCGGGCCGACATAGCGCGCCCGGGGGCGGATCAGCCGGCCATGGCGCAACTGTTCGCTGGCATGCGCGATCCAGCCGACCGTGCGTGCCATCGAAAACAGCACCAGTTCATGGCCCGGCGGCAGGCCCAGCGTATGCACCAGCACCGCCAGCGCGTAGTCGATATTGACGAATTCGCCGGTCGCCTCCGCAATGCGCTGCGGGATTTCGTGGGTCAATTTCCGTTCCGCGCCCGAGCGCGCCAACGCTTCCAGCAAGGCCTGCGCGCGCGGATCGCCGTGTTTGTAGACGCCGTGGCCGAAGCCGGCGAAACGCTCGCCCAATGCCACGCGCTCGCGGATCATGGGCGCGACGTCGCCGCCGGCCAGCGTCTTCAGTAGCTGCGCCGCCAGCACGCCGGCGCCGCCATGCTTGGGGCCTTTCAGCGCGACGAGGCCGGCAATCATGGCGTCGTAGAGATTGAGGCCGGTCGAGGCCGCACAACGCACCGTGAAAGTCGAGGCATTCAATTCATGATCCGCCAGCAGCACCAACGCGCGGCGGATCAGGTCGGCGGCGTGCTTGCGATCGGGTGCCCAGACTTTTGCGATCTGCAAATGCAGCGGTTGCGGCGATGTCTTGGCGTTCAGCATGGTCGCCACCACCAGGCGCAGGATGCGGCCGCCGACCATCGCGCGTCCCTCGGGCGCGCGGGTAAAGGCGCGGGGATCGGCGACCGCTGCCAGCGCCAGCACCGCAATGGCGCGATCGATCGCATTGGCGCCGCGCGTGGCCTCGGCGACCGCGCGCATTTCATCCGAGATCGAAGGGCAATTGTCCGGAGCAAATGGATCGACGCCGGTAACATCCCAGAGCAGCGTCGCGGTATGTTCCAGCGTATCGCGCTCGGCCAGGTCGACGCAGTTGACGCCGCGATAGATCGGGCCGTCCTCGGTGATGGTCGCCACGGCCGAATCCATCACCGGCAAATCGGCATCGAAACTGCGCATCCCACGCGGCTCCGGCGCCGGCGTCCGCCGTTCCTTCAGCGTGCGGACGTCCTCGGCCCGGTAGCGATGGCTGCGGGAATCGGCCGACGGCTCCGAGCGGATCAGGCCGCGGCTGACATAGGCGTAGAGCGTCGCCTGCGAGATCGCCAGTTCCGCGGAGGCCTCGCGGGCCGAGAGGTAAAGGCCGGCGGATTTTTTCATATTGATTTACATAATCAAGATTGATCAATCTGTCGAGAGGACCGACCTTTGCAGTGCACAAGGGAGATCCATCATGAACATCCAGCTTTCCAAGACCCCGATCGGCCTCGACGGCGTTCCCGCCGCCGAAACCGTGCTCAGCCATGTCGACGGCGAGCGCGGCGAATTGATCATCGCCGGCGAACGGGTCGGCGATCTCGCGCAAAAAACCGGTTTCGAGGGCGTCACCGCGCGGCTGTGGAGCGGCGGCACCGGCCAGCCGACCGGCGAGGCCGCGGTACGCGCCGCACTGGGCGCGGGGCGCGAACGCGCCTTTGCGCGGCTGCCGGAGCTACTTGGAATCACGCGGGCCCTGTCGATCGTCGATGGTTTCCGGGCGGCGATTGCGGGACTGCGCGCCGAAGCCGGACTGGCGCACGAAGCCACCATCGTCGGTGCGTTTCCGGTGATCGCGGGCGCGCTGGTGCAGCGCGCCAAGGGCCACGATCCCATTATGCCCGATCCGACCGCCAGCCACGCCGCCGACACGCTGTCGATGATGCTGGGCCGCAAGGCGGATGCGCGCGAAGCGGCGGCGCTCGACGCTTACTTCGTCACCGTGTGCGACCACGGCATGAACGCCTCGACCTTCACGACGCGCGTCATCGCCTCGACCCATGCCGATCTGTTCGCGGCGGTGACGGGCGGCTATTGCGCGCTGACCGGCCCGCTGCATGGCGGCGCGCCGGAGCCGGTGCTGGAAATGCTCGACGCCATCGGCTCACGCGAGCGCATCAAGCCCTGGGTCGACAGCGCGCTGGCGCGCGGCGAGCGGCTGATGGGTTTCGGCCACCGCGTTTATCGGGTCCGCGATCCCCGCGCCGACGTGCTCAAGGGCGCGATCGAGCGGCTTGCCGGCGGCGGCATGGACTTGCCGTTCGCGGGCGAGGTCGAGGCCTATATCCGCGACGCCTTGAAGCGGAAAAATCCAGACCGCCCGCTCGACACCAATGTCGAGTTCTTCACCGCGATCCTGCTCGACGCATTGAAAATCCCGCGCCAGGCGTTCACGCCGATCTTCGCGGTCGCACGCGCCGCCGGATGGACCGCGCACGCCCGCGAGCAGCAGCGCGGCGGCCGGCTGATCCGGCCGAGCTCGGCGTATATCGGGCCGATGCCGGGGTGAGGCGATGGTTGAAGGCGGACCCTCTCCGCATGTCGTCCCGGCCTTGAGCCGGGACCCATACTCCGCGGCAGTCGTTGTCAGGCAAGGTCACTAACGCCAGAGCAAAATAGCAATTGCACGGTGTATGGGTCCCGGCCTTCGCCGGGACGACTGCTCACGCGCCGCGTACGACCGTCTTGAGATAATTATACGCCTTGATGATCTCGATCAGGCGGTCCTCGGTGGAGCGGTCGCCGCCATTGGCGTCGGGATGGTGCTGCTTCACCAGCGCCTTGTATTTTGCCTTCACCGTTTCCAGCGTCGCGTCGGGGCCGAGCCCCATCACCTGCAGCGCCTTGCGCTCGGCGTTCATGATCTTGCGGGTCTCAGGCTTGGCTTCGCCGGCCGCACCGCCCGGACCGGGCCGCCAGCGGCCGCGGCCGTTGAGCTCCGAGAACATGCTGAACGGGTCGGACGCAGCATCGATATCCGGCTCGGCGCCGGCCTTGCCCTTCTTGCCGCCATTGGCGCCCATCTTCCAGGTCGGGCGGTGGCCGGTCAGCGCATCCTTCTGGTAGCGCGCGACGGAGTCGGCGCTCATGCCCTGGAAGAAGTTGTAGCCCTGATTGTATTCGCGGACGTGGTTGAGACAGAAGTGCCAGTACTCTTTCGAGTTCTCGCGGCCCTTGGGGGCGCGGTGCGGGCCCTTGTTCTTGCACTCCGGCCATTCGCACATGGCGGATTCTTCGCGCGCCGCCGCCTGCTGCTTCGCGCTCAGCTTGTTGGGCTTGATGCGAATGGAGTCGAAGAATTTGGATGAATCAATTGGCATGGCTGACTTTGACTACGCAATGGCCAAGGCTTCAAGTCTTGACATTGCGAAACCCTCTCCTCCGATGTGCCATTGACGGAAAGCAGTCACGGACGTAATGCCGCCGCCATGAGCACCAAAGATGATATCATAAAGAAGTTGCGTGAAGCTTTCGTGCCCGAAAGCCTCGAAGTTGTCGACGAATCGCATCTGCATGAGGGCCATGCCGGCCACAGGCCGGGCGGCGAGACGCATTTCAGGGTCTATATTGTGTCGCCGGCCTTCGAGGGGAAGAGCCGGATCGAACGCCACCGCATGGTCAATCTGGCGCTGGACGCGGAACTTAGGGGATCCGTCCACGCGTTGGCGATCAAGGCGCAGGCACCCGGGGAAAATACGGGCGGCTGATTTCGCAGCCTTGCCGCAAGGATGAGCAGGCGATCACATCGCTGTGCCCAACGTCGACCGGGACGGTGACAGCGATTGCGTCTTTGTGAGACAATCGGCCGCGCGATGGTTCGGTTCCCAGCGAAGCGCGGGGTCGGGCTGACCTCGATGCCATCGCCATGTGATGGGGTCGTCCGATGCGTTATTGGGCACGTCAGGGGTTGGCTACCGCCGTTCTGGCGCTGATCGCGATTTGCCCGGCGAGGGCGCTCGACATGCCCGGCCCCTCCGCCCAAGAGGTGCTGGTGAAAAGCATCCTGGTGACGCTCAATGACGCGGTGGCATCAGACAATTTCACCATCCTCCACGCCAAGATCTCAAAGCCGTTTCGCGAGCAATTTCCGCCGGAGAAGCTGCGGGCGGTATTCAAGGACCTGGTCGAGAAGCACGCGGTGTTCGATGCGGTAGTGGCGCAAAAGATGATTCCGGACGAGGACGCCAAAATCGACGAGCAGGGTGTGCTGAAATTGAAGGGCCGTTTCCAGACCGCACCCAAGCAGGTGAAGTACCAGCTTGGATTCATCGAGTCCGAAGGCGCGTGGAAACTCAGCGGCGTGACGATCGATATTGAATAGCGATTAGCTTGTAGGAACGGCCAGCCCCTCAGAACGCGGTGCCCGCCCGCTTCGGCTTCTGTTCTTCTTCGGCCTCGCGCGGCACCGGGACGATGCGTAGCGCGGTGATGCGGTTGCGCTCGCGGCGCAGCACGCGAAAGCGGAAGCCGTGGAAAGTAAAACTCTGACCGCGTTCGGGGATCGAACGCGCCTCATGAATCACAAGACCCGCGATCGTGGTCGCTTCCTCGTCGGGCAGATGCCAGTCCATCGCGCGGTTGAGATCGCGGATCGGCACCGAGCCGTCGACCACGACCGACCCATCAGGCTGGGCGCGGACGCCGGCCACCACCACGTCGTGCTCGTCGGAGATATCGCCGACGATTTCTTCCAGAATATCTTCCAGCGTCACCATGCCCTCGACTTCGCCATACTCGTCGACGACGAGCGCGAAATGGGTCTTGCGGCGGCGGAATGCCTTGAGCTGTTCGGAGACCGGACGCATTTCCGGAACGAACCAGGGCGGCAGCGCGATGGTCGAGACGTCGATGCTGGAAGTGTCGCCCTCGGAGGCGCGGATCGCGCGCAGCAGATCCTTGGCGTGCAGCACACCGATGATGTTTTCAGGCTTTTCGCGCCACAAGGGAATGCGGGTGTATTCGGTCGCCAGCACCTCGCGCACCAGCTCTTCCGGCGGCAAATCGGCGTTGATCATCACCATTTCGGTGCGGTGGACCATGACATCGGAGACTTGCAGCTCGTTGAGGTCCAAGAGCCCGCCGAACATGTCGCGGTCCAGCTTCTCGACCTTGCCCTCATGGTGCAAGAGGTCGACCGCGCCGCGCAAGCGCTCGGTCGGCGACAGGATCGCCTGGTGGGCGCCGACCGCAATGCCCAGCATCTTCATCAGCGCCAGGACGATCGCCTCGATGATCGTGAGCAGCGGCCCCAGAATGAAGACCATCAGCTTCATCGGGCGCGCCACCAGCAACGACACCCGTTCCGGGGCGTTGATCGCAATGGTCTTGGGCAGCACTTCGGCGAAGATCACCACCAGCACCGTCATCACGCCGGTCGCATAGAGTACGCCGACCTCGCCGAACCACGCCGTAAAGATGCCGGTGGCAAGCGCCGAAGCGCCGATATTGGCGATGTTGTTGCCGAGCAGCAGCGCGCCGATCATCCGCTCGCGCATCGCAAACAGGCTGGAAACAACGCCGGCGTCGCGGTTGCCCTGCTTGGAGAGCCGCAACATGCTGGCGCGCGAGGCGCCGGTCAGCGCGGTCTCGCTCGCCGAGAAGAAGGCGGAGACGAACAGACAGGCAATAACGATGGAGAACGTAATCCAGTCCAACTTATGTCATCCGGACAGAGTTCAGCTTTTCGCCAGTTTGGCTTTCAGAAAATCGCGAACCAATGCAGGCTCGACGTCGTTTGCGATCACCGCGCGCCCCACCGCCTCCAGCAGGATGAAGGTGAGCTTGCCGCGCTTGACCTTCTTGTCCTGCGCCATCAGCGCCATCAACGCATCGGCGTCCGCCAGCCCCTCCTGGGTGAAGCCGGCGATGTCCTGCAACCGGGTCGGCAATCCCACGGACGAAAGATGACGTTCGACGCGCGCGGCGTCGGCTTGCGAGATCATGCCGAGCGTAGCTGAAAATTCCGCCGCCAGCACCGTGCCGATGGCAACGCCCTCGCCGTGGAACAGCCGATCGGAGAAACCGGTTGCGGCCTCCAACGCGTGGCCGAAGGTATGGCCGAGATTGAGCAGCGCGCGTTCGCCGGTTTCGCGCTCGTCGCGCGACACGATCGCGGCCTTGGCGCGGCAGGAGGTGGCGACCGCGTGCTCGCGTGCCGCACTGCCGGAAAAGATGCCGGCATAATTGGTCTCGAGCCAGGCAAAGAAGGCTTCATCGCCGAGCACGCCATATTTGGCGACTTCGGCGTAGCCCGAGCGGAACTGGCGCGGCGACAGCGTATCCAATGCGGACGTATCGGCGACGACGAGCACCGGCTGATGAAATGCGCCGAGCAGGTTCTTGCCTTGCGGCGAGTTGATGCCGGTCTTGCCGCCGACGGAGGAATCCACCTGCGCCAATAGCGACGTCGGCACCTGCACGAAATCGACCCCGCGGCGCAGGATCGCCGCCGCAAAGCCGGCGAGATCGCCGACCACGCCGCCCCCTAGCGCGATCACCAGATCGTTGCGCTCGATTTTCGCCGCGATCAGCGCCTCGGAGACCTTCTCGAGTCCGGCATAGGTTTTCGACCCCTCGCCTTCATCGACGACGACATGCGACGTCGGAATGCCGGCGGCTGCAAGCGATGCTTGCGTCTGTTCCAGCCAGTGCTTGGCAACCGTCCGGTCGGTGACGATGGCGGTTCGCACGCCCGGCCGCAGTGTAGCGATACGCATGCCCAGCGACTGCAGCACGTCGCGGCCGATAATGATGTCATAGGCACGATCGCCGAGCGCGACCTCGACGGTGATGGGATCGGAGTGTTTCAGTGGTGCCGTCATGACGTCGCGCTCATCCCGTCCGTTGGTGCCGTCGTTGCTGTTGTTGTTGTTGTTGGCTCTTGGGCTGGCGGCGCGACGTGGCCGCACAGCCGGGTCCGCAAGGCGTCCATGCATTCATCGACGATCCGTTCGTGCGGAACGTCGCGCGACAGGATCGTGATATCGGCCCCCCGATAGAACGGCTCGCGGACTTCGAGCAGGCGGGCGACGGTCGCCACCGGATCCTCGGTCTGCAGCAACGGCCGGTCGGCGCGGCGCTTGACGCGCTTCATGATCACGTCGAGGTCCGCCTTGAGCCAGACCGAGACCGCCTTGTCGGCGATCCGCTTGCGGGTCTCCTCGCGCTCCGTGAAGGCGCCGCCGCCGGTCGCGATCACGGCTGGCCCACTATCGAGCAACCGCGCGATCACCCGCGCCTCGCCATCCCTGAAATAAGGCTCGCCATGGGCCGCGAAGATGTCCGGTATCGACATGCCGGCCGCCGCCTCGATTTCGATATCGGCGTCGAAAAACGGCAAATGCAGCCGACCCGCTAGCCGGCGGCCGATGGTGGATTTGCCGGCCCCCATCATGCCGACCAGCACGATCGAACGCCTTCCCAGCGCCGCAATGAGTTCGGCCTCCAGGGGGGTGCTTGCTTGTGCCGGTGCGGCGGTCTCGGGCATCCAAAGCTCTGTCTTGCGCGGACTTTCCGCGTTTCGTCGCCACCTATACTACCCCCGCCGATACCCATGCCAGAGACTCTTGCAACAGGAATGGGAACATGTAGGTAGTCGGGTTCGGCCACCCCCGATGATTTCAATGGTTAATTCGAGGCCCAAGGCTACCGTAAAGGCCACCCTCAAGGCGCCCTGATGCCCAGTCTGTTCCGCTTTCTGACCGTTGTCGGCATCATTGCCGGGATCGGCTATGGCGTCGTGTTCGCGCTGGCGAATTTCGTCAATCCGAAGCCGCGGGAAATGACCGTCACCATCCCCCCGGATAAGTTCCTCAAGAAATAGGCGCTATGGTCTTAAGGATGGGCTCCAGGACCACTTCGAAGACAAATTCAGACCTAAAGCTGACCAACCTGTTCCTCGACATGCTCGCGGCGGAACAGGGGGCGGGCGACAATACGCTCGACGCCTATCGCCGCGACCTCACGGATTTCTCCGAATTTCTGGGCCGTACCGGCCAGAGTTTTGCCGGCGCCGAGACCCAGACGCTGCGCGATTATCTGGCCGATCTCGACACCCGCGGCTTCAAATCGTCCAGCGTGGCGCGGCGGCTGTCGGCGATGCGGCATCTGTTTCGCTTCCTGCTCAATGAGCGGATCCGCAGCGACGATCCGGCGGCGATCCTGTCGGGTCCGAAACGCGGCCGCGGCCTGCCCAAGGTGCTGTCTATCGCCGACGTCGACCGCATGCTGACGCGGTCCAAGGAACTGACGGAAACCGACGCCACACCCCAGCAACGGCTTCGCGCGCTGCGGCTGCATTGCCTGCTCGAAGTGCTCTACGCCACCGGCTTGCGGGTTTCCGAACTGGTAGCGCTGCCGCTGTCGGCGGCGCGCCGCGACGCCCGCATGATCGTGGTCCGCGGCAAGGGCAACAAGGAACGGCTGGTGCCGCTGAACGAGGCCTCGCGGCAGGCGATGGCCGATTACCTCGCCGCGATGGAGGCGCTGAAGCCGGAGAATAAGAAAAACGCCCCCGCCTCGAAATGGCTGTTTCCATCCTTCGGCGAAAGCGGACATTTGACGCGGCAGCATTTTGCGCGTGACCTGAAAGAACTGGCGTCCGCCTCGGGGCTGGCGCCGCGGCTGGTCTCGCCGCACGTGCTGCGCCACGCCTTCGCCAGTCATCTTTTGCACAACGGCGCCGACCTGCGCATCGTGCAGACGCTGCTCGGCCACACCGATATCTCGACCACGCAGATCTATACCCATGTGGTCGAGGAGCGCCTGAAGAGCCTGGTGCGCGACCTGCATCCGCTGGCGGAGAAGTAGACTTCCGCGTATCCAGCAAGTATGCCGCCTTGACTTCGGCGCCTTCTCCCCCGAAAGAGCCTCACCTTCTCACTACCTGCCGTGGGCATTCGCCCAGAGCACCCGCTAAATCGTTGAAGAGATTAATCTTCTTTCTCAAAGACGAAACCACTTCGCCCGCAGCCAAGTTCCTCCCTATATTGGTTTGATGCCGGATCAAATGCGCAGCTATCTCGACTTCGAAAAACCCGTCGCCGAACTCGAGGCCAAAGTCGATGAGCTGCGCGCGCTAGCCGCGACCGGCAGCGACATCGGCGATGAGATCGCGCGCATCGAGGACAAGGCGTCGCAGGCGCTGACCGACCTCTATGCCAGCCTGACGCCATGGCAGAAGACGCTGGTGGCGCGCCATCCGCAGCGCCCGCATTTCACCGATTTCATCAATACGCTGATCACGGAATTCACGCCGATGGCGGGCGACCGCAAGTTCGGCGAGGACGAAGCGTTGATGGGCGGCTTCGGCCGCTTCCGCGGCGAGGCCATCTGCGTGGTCGGCCAGGAAAAGGGCGCCACCACCGAGAGCCGCATCAAGCACAATTTCGGCATGGCGCGCCCGGAAGGCTATCGCAAGGCCGTCCGCCTGATGGAGATGGCCGACCGCTTCGGCATTCCCGTGCTGTCGATCGTCGATTCGGCCGGCGCCTATCCCGGCATCGGCGCCGAGGAACGTGGGCAGGCCGAAGCGATCGCGCGCTCCACCGACGCCTGCCTGTCGCTCGGCGTGCCCAATGTCGCGATCATCACCGGCGAGGGCATGTCCGGCGGGGCGATTGCGATCACCACCGCCAACCGCGTGCTGATGTTCGAGCATGCGATCTACAGCGTGATCTCGCCGGAAGCGGCGTCATCGATCCTGTGGCGGGACGGCACCAAGGCGCAGGAAGCCGCGACCAGCATGAAAATCACCGCCCAGGACATGCTGCGATTCGGCGTCATCGACCAGATCCTCAAGGAGCCTCCCGGCGGCGCCCATCGCGACCCCGCCGCCATCATCGCCTCCACCGGCGACGCCATCGCCCAGGCCTTCAACGACCTCCGCAACCTCGATCCGGACGCCGTTCGCAAGCAGCGGCGGCAGAAGTTCCTCGATATCGGCCGCAAACTGGCCTGATAAGGCTTCGATTCGTTCCCTTTGCCCTTTTGCGGGCAAATCGGGCCGTTGCGGCCGCGAAAGCGGCAGCGCCATCCCAGAATCGCCGATTTTTCGCCAAATCGTTGAATTTGGCCGCAATTATGCCCCGAGCCCGTTCTTTAAGGTCTGTTGACCATGCCGGCCAAGGAACCGGCAGGCCCGGCCTGTTCGAGTTGCGACAAATCGGCCTAAAGGGTAAGATTTTATACATCGGCTTCAGGGCATGACGCTGTGGTTGGGGTGCGGAAATTGCCCGATGGGTGTGGAGCTTAGCTTTTGATTTATCGCTCGCTGGTTCGCGCGCTCATCACGTCGGCTGCCCTCGTCGCGGCCAGCGTTATGCTGGCTGGCTGCAATAGCGACGAGATTTCGCTGGCCAACAACGCCAAGGCCAACCAGCCGGTGCCGCCGAAGCTGATCGCAGACATGGTCGCCAAGGACATGGACCTGAATTCGCCGATCCTGGTCCGGCTGTTCAAGCAGGAAGCCGAACTCGAGATCTGGAAGCAGGACCGCACCGGCCGTTTCGCGCTGCTCAAGACCTACCCGATCTGCCGCTGGTCGGGCGATCTCGGACCGAAGGTCAAAGAGGGCGACCGCCAGGCGCCGGAAGGCTTCTATTCGATCTCGCCGGCGCAGATGAATCCGCAGTCGGCCTATTATCTGTCATTCAATACCGGCTATCCTAACGCCTTCGACAAGGCGCTCGGCCGTACCGGCTCGCAACTGATGGTGCATGGCGATTGCTCCTCGCGCGGCTGCTACGCGATGACCGACGAGCAGATCGCGGAAATCTATTCGCTCGGCCGTGAGTCCTTCTTCGGCGGCCAGAAATCGTTCCAGCTGCAGGCCTATCCGTTCAAGATGACGCCAGTGAACATGGCGAAGCATCGCAACAACCAGCACATGCCGTTCTGGAAGATGATCAAGGAAGGCTACGATCATTTCGAGGTGACGAAGCACGAGCCGAAGGTCGATTTCTGCGAGAAGAAATACGTGTTCGACGCCACCCGGGCGCCCAACGCCACGCGCGATCCGGTGTTCGACGCATCAGCCAAATGCCCGGCCTACGCGATCCCCGACGACATCGCCGACGCCGTGCGCGATAAGCAGCAGGCCGAGACCGCTGAAACCGCCAAGCTGATTTCGAAGGGCACGCCGGTGGCGCGCACCAACACCGGCATCGATGGCGGCATGAACAAGGTGTTCGCGGCCCGGGTGCCTGACGGCAATACCGGCCTTTCCGAAGGCGGCGATGGCCAGAGCCTGTCGCTGCTTTCGATGTCGCGCGCGCCCGGCACCATCCCTTCCCACGTCAATCCGCCGCGCGCGCCCTCCGACAATCTGCTGCTCGGCGCGCCGCAAGAACCCAGGCTCGTGGCAGCGCCGGCCTCCACGCCGGCGGCGCCTGCGCCCGCTCCGACGCGCGTCGCCAATGCCGCGCCGGCCGCGCAATCCGACGGGTTCTTCTCGAACCTCGCCCGCAAGGTCGGCATCGGCGGCAGCGCCGACGCCACCGCGAGCACGCCGCCGCCCGCCGCCCCCGCCAAGCCGAAAGTCATTGAAGCCAAGCGGACCGAGCCCGCGCCCGCCCCGAAGGCATCAGCGCCGAAGGTCGAACCCAAGCCAGCCGCCAGCCGGCCGGCGTTGAAGCCGTCGGTTTCCGATACCCCGGCCGCAGCCGCCGCGCCCGCCACCCGGGACAGCCAGGTGGCCGGATCCGCGCCGATCGTGTCGTCGAACTCATTCGACAGCCGCTTCGGGGCGGTGAAGTAAGGGGCTTCGGCTTTCCCCCAATATTCGGCTCCTAACAGCCAACAGCCGTCATGCCCCGCCACCGGGTCTCGCCCTCGGCGAGCCCGATGACAGGCTCCGGCGGGGCATCCAGTATTCCGAGACGTCTGGATTTACGGAAGGGGCGCGGCGTACTGGATCATCCGCTTTCGCGGATGATGACATTGGTGCCCGATCAATCGCAGCTCAGCCGTACTTGCCGTGGCAGTGCTTGTACTTCTTGCCGCTTCCGCAAGGGCAATCCTCGTTGCGGCCGACCTTGCCCCAGCTTGCGGGGTTCTTGGGATCGCGGTCGGCAGCGGCGACTTCAGGCACCAGCGAGGCGCCGGCGAACGCCATTTCGTCTTCGCCGGTGTCGGGATTGAGTTTGTGCGCTTCCATGGCCGGCAATACCGGCTGCTGTTCTTCAGGCGGCACGATCTCGACGCGCATCAACTGCGCCGTCACCGCTTCGCGCAGATGCGCGATCATCGCCTCGAACAGGCTGAAGGCTTCCGACTTGTATTCCTGCAACGGATCGCGCTGGCCGTAGCCGCGCAGGCCGATCACCTGGCGCAGATGATCGAGCATCACGAGATGCTCGCGCCAGAGATGGTCCAGCGTCTGCAGCAGGATGGTCTTTTCGACGTAACGCATCACGTCGGGGCCCCATTGCGCGACCTTGGCCGCCATGTGCTCGTCGACATGCTTCTCGATGCGCGCCAGCAATTCCTCGTCGGCGATGCCTTCTTCCTTGGCCCATTCATCGACCGGCAGGTCGACGTCGAGCACGCGCTTCAGTTCGTCCTTCAGCCCGGCGACGTCCCACTGCTCGGCATAGGCATGCTCGGGCACGTGCTTGGCGACGACGTCGTCGACGAAGGCATGACGCATGTCGGTGACGGTCTCGGCGACGCTGTCGTCCTTCATCAGATCGACGCGCTGGTCGAAGATCACCTTGCGCTGGTCGTTCTGGACGTTGTCGAACTTGAGCAGATTCTTGCGGATGTCGAAGTTGCGCGCCTCGACCTTCTGCTGCGCCTTTTCCAGCGCCTTGTTGATCCAGGGATGGATGATGGCCTCGCCCTCTTTCAGGCCGAGCCGCGTCAGCATGGTGTCGAGCCGGTCGGACCCGAAGATCCGCATCAGATCGTCTTCCAGCGACAGGAAGAATTTCGAGCGTCCGGGGTCGCCCTGACGGCCGGAGCGGCCGCGCAGCTGGTTGTCGATACGCCGCGATTCGTGGCGTTCCGAACCCATGATGTAGAGCCCGCCGGGCTTGGTGATGGTCTTGGCCGGCTTCGATCCCTTGGCGGGCTCGACCTCGACGACGTCCTCGGCCTTCAGCACGATCTCGCGGAAACGCTCGATGTCGGCCTTGATCAGTTCGATCTTGGCGGCCTTCTCGGCCTCGTCGGTGATGTTGCCGGTCTCCTGCAGGATCCGCATCTCGAGCGAACCGCCGAGTTTGATGTCGGTACCGCGTCCGGCCATGTTGGTCGCGATCGTGATCGCGCCGGGGACGCCGGCTTCCGCGACGATATAGGCTTCCTGTTCATGGAAGCGTGCATTCAGCACCGCGAACAGTTTGGCGGGCTTGCCCGCGCGCGCCGCGGCATAGAGTTTCTCCATGCCGGATTCGCTACCGAAGTCGATCTGCTTGTAACCGTGGTTCTTCAGATAGTCGGCCAGCACTTCCGACTTCTCGATCGAGGCGGTGCCGACCAGCACCGGCTGCAACCGCGCATTGGCGCGTTCGATCTCGGCCAGGATCGCGGCGTATTTCTCGTTCTGGGTGCGATAGACCTCGTCGTCCTCGTCGAGGCGCGCCACCAGCACGTTGGTCGGGATTTCCACGACCTCGAGCTTGTAGATGTCGAACAATTCATCGGCTTCGGTCAGTGCCGTGCCGGTCATGCCGGCGAGCTTGGCGTACATCCGGAAATAGTTCTGGAAGGTGATCGAGGCCAGCGTCTGGTTTTCCGGCTGGACCTGGACGTGCTCCTTGGCTTCCAGCGCCTGATGCAGGCCTTCGGAATAGCGCCGGCCCTGCATCATGCGGCCGGTGAACTCATCGATGATGATGACTTCGCCGTCGCGGACGATGTAATCCTTGTCGCGGTTGAACAGCGAATGGGCGCGCAGCGCCTGATTGATGTGATGGACGACCGAGACGTTCTCGATGTCGTAGAGCGACTCGCCCTTGAGCTGCCCGGCGTCGCGCAGCAGGGTTTCGATCTTCTCCATGCCGGCTTCGGTCAGCGTCACCGTGCGCTGTTTCTCGTCGACTTCGTAATCGGTCTTGTCGAGCTTGGGCAGGAAGGTGTCGATGGTGTTGTAGAATTCCGAACGGTCGTCGAGCGGGCCGGAAATGATCAGCGGCGTGCGCGCCTCGTCGATCAGGATCGAGTCGACTTCGTCGACGATGGCGTAGAAGTGGCTGCGCTGGACCATGTCTTCCAGGCGGTACTTCATGTTGTCGCGCAGATAGTCGAAACCGTATTCGTTGTTGGTGCCGTAGGTGATGTCGCAGGCGTAGGCCGTCTTGCGCTCGGCATCGTCGAGGCCGTGGACGATCACGCCGACGGTCAGCCCGAGGAAGTTATAGATCTGCCCCATCCATTCGGAGTCGCGCTTGGCGAGGTAGTCGTTGACGGTGACGACGTGGACGCCCTTGGCTGCGAGCGCGTTGAGATAGACCGCGAGCGTCGCCACCAGCGTCTTGCCTTCGCCGGTCTTCATCTCGGCGATGTCGCCCTCGTGCAGCACCATGCCGCCGATCAGCTGGACGTCGAAATGCCGCTGGCCGAGGGTGCGCTTGGCGGCCTCGCGCACGGTCGCGAATGCCGGCACCAGCAGGTCGTCGAGGGTCTTGCCATTGGCGAGCTGCTCGCGGAATTCGACGGTGCGGGCTTTCAGCGCGTCATCCGACAGCGCGGCGAGCTCGGGCTCGAGCGCGTTGATGGCGCTGACACGGGATTGATATCCCTTCACCCGTCGATCATTGGGGGAGCCGAAGAGCTTGCGGGCGAGCGCGCCGATCATACCGAATTCCTGTCTTTGCCTTTAAGTCCTGGCCGTGTCTTGCGTTGCAGCCGTGACGTTGGTCCACCAAGCCGCCTATCAACTCACCGTGACGCGTCGTGGCAAACGCCCCGATCCGGGGTCATCCGCCAAGTGAGTGGGATTTGGGCAAGCTAAGGTTCAACGGCAAAAAGCCCAGTAAAATAAGCGCTATCGCCGTCGATAGGTTCCGGCAGAGATATGGCTGGGCCGGTGGGTTGTCAACGTCGGCCAGTGCCGCCGATTTGAAGCTCCTGCAGTGTTTGCCGCGAGGCTGTCCCAGGAGCTTCAAATCGATAAGCGGCACTGGAAACATTAGCTTTTTTGCAAGGGCCCTTTATGTTTCCGAAGTTCGTAACAACGGGTTCTGCGAGGGTTTACGAACTTCGGAAACGGGGCGCTTGCCTGTCAAGGAATTCATCATTTTGACAGACTTTTCGCGTTGCCAAGGTCCCATGATTGGGCGAGTGTCCCGCCGCCTTTGGCATTCCCATCTTCAAGACAAGGATTTTGCATGACCACCTCGTTCCCGGAAACGAAAACCGGCCTGCGCTTCGGCTTGGCCTACTTGAAGGGCTCCTTGGCCGTGACGTGCTGCCTGGCCGCGGTTCTGGCCGCCGGCCTGCCGGCCCGTGCCCAGGACAACCCCGTTCTGGCGAAGGTTAACGGCGTGGAGATCCGCCAGAGCGACGTCGCATTGGCCGAAGAGGAACTCGGCGCCAGCCTCGCCCAGATGGATCCGGCGACCAAGAAGGACAACGTGCTGGCCTTCCTGATCGACCTGCGGATCGTCGCCAAGGCCGCCGAGGACAAGAAGGTCGAGAATTCCGAGGACTTCAAGAAGCGCCTGGCGTTCACCCGCAGCCGTCTTTTGATGGACAACCTGCTCGCTACCGAAGGCAAGGCCGCGACCACCGATGAGGCCATGAAGAAGGTCTATGAGGAGGCCTCCAAGCAGATCACCGGCGAAGCCGAAGTCCACGCCCGCCACATCCTGGTCGAGACCGAGGACGAGGCCAAGACGATCGCGGAGGAGCTGAAGAAGGGCGCCGATTTCGCTGAACTGGCCAAGAAGAAATCCAAGGATCCTGGCGCCTCCGATGGCGGCGATCTCGGCTTCTTCACCAAGGAGCAGATGGTGCCGGAATTCTCGGCCGTGGCGTTCACGCTCGAGCCCGGCAAGGTCTCCGATCCCGTGAAGTCGCAATTCGGCTGGCACATCATCAAGGTCGAGGAAAAGCGCAACCGCAAGGCGCCCGACTTCGAGCAGGTCAAGGCCCAGATCGAGACCTATGTGACCCGCAAGGCGCAGGCCGACTATGTCGCCAAGCTGCGCGAGGCCGCCAAGGTCGAGCGCATGGACAAGCCCGCCGAGCCGGCGGCGAAGCCGGCCGAGGCTGCCAAGCCCGACGCCGCCAAGGACTCCAAGATGGCGCCGGCCAAGAAGTAAATCGACTTCGGAAGCGGACTTGAGTAACTAGACATCATGCCCGGCCCACCTCGGTGTGCCGGGCATCCATGTCTTAGGGCCTTCATCAACGGATGCTGAAGACGTGGATGGCCGCGAATCCCAAAGACGCGCTTCGCGCTTTTGGAACTGTCCATGTCGCTTCCAGCTTTTTTGTCGATAAGGCGCCCCGATGTCATCAGCCGTCTCCCCCCTCGCCCCGACCGAAGTCCCCGAGATGCCCGTGATCCCGGGCGTGCGGCTAGCCACCGCCGCCGCAGGCATCCGCTACAAGGGGCGCACCGACGTGCTGCTCGCCGTGATGAACAAGGGCACCACCGTCGCCGGCGTCTTCACCAAATCAAAATGCCCATCCGCCCCGGTGGAATGGTGCCGCGCCAAATTGAGCCGCGGTCAAGCCCGCGCGCTGGTGGTGAACTCCGGCAATGCCAATGCCTTCACCGGCAAGACTGGCCGGCAGGCCACGACATTGACAGCGTCGATTGCCGCCAAGGCGGTCGGATGCAAGCCGGACGAAGTGTATTTGGCCTCCACCGGCGTGATCGGCGAACCGCTTGACGCCACCAAATTCGACGGCGTGCTCGGCACGCTGGCCGAAAGCACCGCACCGGCAGACTGGATGGACGCGGCCCGCGCGATCATGACCACCGACACCTTTCCGAAAGTCGCGACCGCGACCGTCAAGCTCGGCAAAGCCAAAGTCACCATCAACGGCATGGCCAAGGGCGCCGGCATGATCATGCCCGACATGGCGACGATGCTGTCGTTCGTATTCACCGACGCGCCGCTGTCGTCTTCCGTGCTGCAATCGCTGCTCAAGAGCGGCGTCGAGGACACTTTCAACGCCCTCACCATCGACAGTGATACTTCGACGTCGGACACCCTGCTGGCGTTTGCCACCGGGACCGCCGCCGCGGCAGGTGCGCCGAAGATCACGCGCGCCAGCGATCCCAGGCTGAAAGCCTTCACCAAGGCGTTCCGCACGATCCTCGCCAATCTTGCCGAACAGGTCGCCCGCGACGGCGAAGGCGCACGCAAGCTGGTCGAGGTCATCGTCGAAGGCGCCACCACCAAGATTTCGGCACGGCGGATTGCGATGTCGGTGGCGAATTCGCCGCTGGTGAAGACGGCAATCGCCGGCGAGGACGCCAATTGGGGCCGCGTGGTGATGGCCGTCGGCAAGGCCGGCGAGCCCGCCAACCGCGACAAGCTTTCGATCGCGTTCAACGGCATCCGGGTCGCGAAGTCTGGCGCGCGCGATCCGTCCTACAACGAGGCGGAAGTGTCCGAAGCGATGAAGAGCCCGACGATCCAGATCAAGGTCTCGCTCGGCCTCGGCAAGGGCCGCGACCGCGTGCTGACCTGCGACCTCACCAAGGAATATGTCGCGATCAACGGCGATTACCGCTCGTGAGCATTCGACCGAAAGCATCCGCGCATGGCTGACCTCAAGCTCACGCTCGTCGTCGCCTGCGCGCTGGTCGATGCCGACAAGCGCGTGCTGCTGGCGCAGCGCCCCGAGGGCAAGACGCTCGCGGGCCTCTGGGAATTCCCCGGCGGCAAGGTCGAGCCCGGCGAACGCCCCGAACAGACGCTGATCCGCGAACTGCATGAAGAGATCGGCATCGATGTCAGCGAGCCCTGCCTGGCGCCGCTGACCTTTGCGAGCCACGCCTACGAGACCTTCCATCTGTTGATGCCGCTCTACATCTGCCGGCGCTGGGAAGGCCAGGCCGTCGCGCGCGAGGGCCAGCAACTGGCATGGGTGCGCGCCAGCAAACTGCGCGACTACCCGATGCCGCCGGCGGACATTCCGCTGATCCCGCATCTGCTGGATTTGCTGCTGTGAGGTGAGCGGTCGACGACGAAGCCGTTGCGCGGGGCGACGGTGTTGCTCCCCACACGGTTGTCGTCACCCGCGAAAGCGGGTGATCCAGTACGCCGCGGCTTTTCGATTCTATCACTGACGTCTCTGGAATACTGGGTCACCCGCCCCCCGTGCGCAATTGCGCACTCGGGCGGGTGACGACGACTGAATATGATTTCGCGTCCCCGCGGCGCGACCCGCCTGAGGTTTGCTGGTTGATGTCGCCCTCTGAAATCAGAGGGCGCAGGTTCAGCGGAAACACTCCGGCCTTTCCTGCGCAATGACTTTACCGGCCGCCATTTTCCTTCGCCAGTTCGGTCAGCTTCGTGCCAACGCCGTGAAGTATCTCCTGGAATATCTTCAGATCGCCTTCGGACAGGTTGCCGAAGAGCTGCCTGGCAAACTCGGTCGTCTCCGATTGCAGTCTTGCGAAGGATTTTTGCCCTTTCGGCGTCAGAACAATGACGGCGGCACGCCTGTCCGTCGGGTGCGCCGTGCGACGGACAAAACCGGTCTCCTCAAGCGCGTCTATGAGTGTGGTTACGTTGCGCGGCGTGACCTTCAGTTCCGCAGCCAATTCCCTCTGCGTCATACGCTCGGCTGCACCCAGGACCCACAATACTTGCGCCCTGGTTTGCGTCAGGCCGCGCTCGGCCAAGCCACGCTCCATGTCCGCCGACATGAGCGTGGCGACCAGGAATAGCTGCAACAGCGCGTCACGGCATTGTAATGTATTATCTACATTGTGTATCATGTTCACTATGTGCTTTATACCACTTCAGCTGTCGACATGGAGTCCAATCGTGCTCGCCAACAATAACGCCTCCCAAGAGAGTATCGCATTGACGCGTAACGCCTTCGCCGCCCTGGGCCGCAGGGACTTTGCTGCTGCTGTCGAGTTCTTGTCGCCGGACTTCATCATTAACTTGGCAGGGGTGCCGCATCAAATGCACGGCCGACGCACATGGCGAAGGAATGCGGAAGCCTTCTTCAACGCTTTTCCCGACATTCAGCTCGAAACGCAGGACATGTTTGCGACCGATGACAAGGTGGCGGTGCGTTTTCGCTTTAGCGGAACGCACACCGGCGAGTTCCTGGGAAATCAACCGACCGGAAAGCGCGTCGATTACCAAAGCTACGAACTGTATCGCATTGCTGATGGCCAGATTGCCGAGGAATGGATCTGCGCTGACATGCTGACGATCCTGACCCAGATCGGTGCATTTCCGGCAAGGCATCTCCTGCTGATGTGGCTTGCCGGATACCGTGTGTGGTTTGCCGCAGGTCTCGGCTTGCTTGCGGGCGTGATGTCGACGCTGGTCCTGTCCTTCATCGCACGCTGACCGGACGCGACGAGCTTCGATTTGTGAGGACATGGCCTACTTCGGCTTCCCCTTCACCGCCGCTTCCAGGCTCGCCTTCGCCGAGCCCGGCCGCAGCGGTTTTGGTTGGCTTTCATGCGGCGCCCAGCCGGACAGCCAGATCACGTCGAAGGTGGCGCGGATGCGGCCGTCGGGATCGGCAAAGCGGCTCGTGTAGATCTCTGCCATCCGCAGCAGCGTGGCGCGGCGCGTCGGCGTCCGCCGCCGCTCGATCAGGATGTTGGTCGCGCCCATCGCCCTGAGATCGGCCATCAGCGCGAACGCATTGTCGTAGCGCACCACGACGCGATCGACGTCGGTGACCGGCAACGCAAAGCCCGCACGCTGCAACAGCGCGCCGACATCGCGCAAATCGGCAAAGGGTGCGACGCGCGGCGACACGCCGCCTTCGCATTCGGCCTCGGCTTGCGCGAACACCTGCCGGAGTTCGGTGAGCGTATCGCCGCCGATCATCGCCGCCAGCAGCAATCCATCGGGCCGCAACGCGCGCCTGATCTGCGCCAGCACGCCGGGCAAATCGTTGACGAACTGAAGGGCCAGCGCGGAGACCGCGAGATCGAGCGATTCCGGCACGAGCCCCAACGCTTCCGTTTCATCCGGCTCGATCCGGGTGATGGATTTGAAACGATCGGCCACCGGCTTTCGCAGCAATTCGCGCGGCGTCCAGATTTCGGCGGCGTCGGAAAACTCCCGCGTCACCGCGGCCAGCCGCTCTTCCATGTCCTCGGCCACCCGATCGAACAGGAAGGTGACCGGCTCACTGCGGCTCGCACGATCCTGCCGCGCACGCAACAGCGCGCGGTCGAACAGGATGGGAGCAGCGGTCGGGTTTTGGGCCATGCCGGTTGGTACGCTGGGCACCCCATATCTGGCAATCCGGTGCTTGAGCACGATGCAAGGCGGCGCTAGCCTTGCCCCATGGACGCCGAGGCATCACCAACACGCTCCATTTCCGGCCATTTGCGCGGCGCGTTGAGCGCCTGCCGCGAGGTGTTCGCGCATATTCCAAGGCTGGCGCTCGATATCGCGCTGCCGACGCTGTGTGTTTCCTGCCGCGAGCCGGTCGATGGCGAGGGCGTGTGCGCGGAATGCTGGGCCAAGCTGTCGTTCATCGCGCCGCCGTTCTGCCCGCGGCTCGGCATTCCCTTTGTCTACGACCCGGGGCCGGAATTGCTGTCGATGGAGGCGATCGCCAATCCGCCGGCCTATGCGCGTGCCCGCGCCGCCGTGCGCTATGACGACGTCGCACGGACGCTGGTTCACTCGCTGAAATACCAGGACCGCACGGATCTGGCGCCCGCGATGGGCCGCTGGATGGCCCGCGCAGGCCAGGAATTGCTCGATGAAGCCGATGTGCTGGTGCCGGTTCCCCTGCACTGGCGACGCGGCTGGAGCCGCCGCTATAATCAATCCGGCGCGCTGGCGCGGGTGATTTCGCGTCAAACCGGGGTGAAACTGGCCTCCGAAGCGCTCCGGCGGGTGCGGGCGACCGAACAGCAGATCGGGCTGTCGCGGGCGCAGCGTGCCAGCAATGTGCAGGGGGCGTTCAAGGTCGCCGCCGACCGCAGCGCCGACATCCAGGGCCGCCGCGTGGTCCTGATCGACGACGTCCTGACCTCCGGCGCCACGACGGACGCCTGCGCGCGGGCCTTGTTGCGCGCCAAGGCCGCGCAGGTCGACGTGCTGGTATTCGCGCGGGTTGTGGACACCCACCGGGCTCCCATATAATTCAATGACTTGTAATTCAAAGACTTGTCATTTCCGGAACTTGCGGACCAGAGCGCGCCATGACGACTGCCGTTGAAATCTACACCCGCCCGGGCTGCGGTTACTGCACCGCGGCCAAATCGCTGCTGACGCGCAAGAATGCCGCGTTCACCGAATTGAGCGTTTCAGCCGACCCTGCCTATCGCGACCAAATGTACGATCGTGCCGGCGCCGGCACGACGTTTCCGCAAATCTTCATCGGCGCAACCCATGTCGGTGGCTGCGACGAGCTTTACGCCCTGGACCGCGAGGGTAAGCTCGACGCGATGCTGGCGGGAGAAAAGGCCTCGTCATGAGCGCTGCCACGACCTTCACCGCCGCCATGGTGCAGATGCGCACCTCCCTGCTGCCGGAACCGAGCCTGGAACAAGGCACCCGGCTGATCCGCGAGGCGGCGGCGCAAGGCGCTGATTATGTGCAAACCCCCGAGGTGAGCAACATGATGCAGCTGAACCGCAAGGCGCTGTTCGAGCATCTGGCGAGCGAGGAAGACGACAAGTCGCTGAAAGCGTATCGCGCGCTGGCGGCGGAACTGAAGATCCATCTGCACATCGGCTCACTGGCGCTGCGCTTCTCGCCCGAGCGCGCGGTCAATCGTTCGTTCCTGATCGGGCCTGACGGCAATGTGCTCGCCAGCTACGACAAGATCCACATGTTCGACATCGATTTGCCGGGCGGCGAGAGCTATCGCGAATCCGCCAATTACCAGCCGGGCGAGACCGCCGTGATATCGGACCTGCCATGGGGCCGGATCGGGCTCACGATCTGCTACGACGTGCGTTTTCCCGCGCTCTATCGCGCGCTCGCCGAAAGCGGCGCGTCGTTCCTCACCGTGCCGTCGGCCTTCACGAGGAAGACCGGCGAAGCGCATTGGCACATCCTGCTGCGCGCCCGCGCCATCGAGACCGGTTGTTTCGTGTTCGCCGCCGCGCAATGCGGCATGCATGAGAACAAGCGCGAGACGTTCGGGCACTCGCTGATCATAGCCCCTTGGGGCGAAATCCTCGCCGAGGGCGGCGTCGAGCCCGGCGTATTCCTCGCCGAGATCGACACGTCGAGGGTCGAGACCGCGCGCAAAACCGTTCCCTCGCTGCAGCATGGCCGGCGCTTTGGCATCGCCGATCCCAAGGCCGTCCCGGAACATCTGCATCTCGTTCGAGGCTCGGCATGATCCGCTACAGCCTGCGCTGCGAGCGGGGCCATGCCTTCGAAAGCTGGTTTCAAAGCTCGTCGGCCTATGAAAGCCAGGAGAAGCGCAAGCTGGTGAGCTGTCCGTCCTGCGGCTCGGTCAAGGTCGAGCGCGGCATCATGGCGCCGCAGATCGTCAGCAAGAAGGGCCGCGAGGACGCGCGCCCCACGCCGGCTGCGGAAGTCGCAAGCACGGAAGTGGCGGCACCTGAATCGACGCCGCTGTTGATGGCGCAGGAGCGCGAGCTGCGCGCCAAGCTGAAGGAATTGCGCGATCACATCACCAAGAACGCCGACAATGTCGGCGAGCGCTTCCCCAACGAAGCGCGCAAGATGCACTACGGCGATATCGAGCACCGGCCGATCTATGGCGAGGCTTCGCCTGAGGAAGCCCGCGCGCTGATCGACGAAGGCGTCGAGGTTTCGCCGCTGCCGGTGCTGCCGGACGATCGGAATTGATTTCCGCTACCTCATGGTGAGGAGGCGCACTTGCGCCGTCTCGAACCATGAGGCCCGTGGCCCATCCTTCGAGACGCCGCTACGCGGCTCCTCCAGCGACAACGGCGAAGCCGTTGCGCGGGGATGAGGACCGCGCTACGCCGCGACCAGCAGCGCCACGCCGGCCACGATCAGCACGATGCCGATCAGTTCACGTGCCGACAGCGGCTGCTTGAACGAGTAATAGGCGACGGCTTGCGCGAACAGCACTTCGACCAGCGCCAGCGTCCGCACATTGGCGGCCGCGGTCAACGCAAAGGCCAGGAACCAGAATTGCGAGGCGAACGCGCCCATGAAGCCCGCCAGCATCGAGGGTTTCCACAGACCGAAGATTTTCCGGAGCACGTCGGGGGCTCGGATCAGCAGATAGATCGTCAGCACCAGCGTCTGCACGAACAGGCCGAACACCAGCGTATAGGACGCCGCCGTCACGAAGGAGACGCCGGGCACCACGATGACGGCGCCACGAAAGCCGACCGCCGATAACGCGAATGCCGCGGCGGCACCAAGGCCAAGCAACGTCGGCTTCAGGTCCGCAAAACCCTTCTCACCGGCCGGCCGCAGCGCCGCAATGACGACACCGGCCGTCGCAATCAGGATCGCTATCACCTTCAGCACGGTGAGATGATCGGCAAGAAAGATGAAGCCGAAGATCGCGGTCTGGATCGCTTCGGTCTTCAGATACGCCGTGGTCACCACGAACGAGCGGTTGTTCATCGCCAGCAGCATCATGCCGGTGCCGAGGATCTGGCTGAGTGCGCCGAGCAACAGCCACGGCCAGAACTGAGCCGTCGGCGACGGCACGCGGTCGCCGGTCACGGCGATCACCACCACGAAGAAGACGATCGAGAACGGAAAGCCGAACAGGAAGCGGATATTGGTCGCGCCCCAGGTCCCAAGCGGCCCCGTCAACGACCGCTGCATCGCATTGCGCGCGACCTGGCCGAGCGCAGCAATGATGGTGAAGGGAATCCAGAGCGAGGCGATCGTGAACATGGGGCACCGGCGGGAGGTGCCTCACCGTGCCGGGCGCCGCGCGCGCGGTCAACCGAATCGGCGCATGACAGGATTGCGTTAGCTCTCAAGCCCATCGTCACTCCTGCGAACGCAGGGACGACGATGGAGTGTGTCTACATCTCCTCCGCGACCACCATGTAGTTCACGTCCATGTCGGACGAGATGCTCCATTTGTCGGCGAGCGGGCTGTAGACCACGCCGGCCTGTTCGGTGATGGCGAGGCGGTTGTTGGAAAGATGCTGCGCGAGTTCGTCGGGGGTGACGAACTTATTCCATTCGTGGGTGCCGCGCGGCAGCCAGCGCAGCACGTATTCGGCACCGACGATCGCCAGCGCAAAGCTCTTCCAGTTGCGGTTCAAGGTCGAGAGCACCATCATCCCGCCGGGCTTGAGCATCGCCGTGCAGCGGTTGAGGAACACGCCCACATCCGTGACGTGCTCGACCACTTCCATTGCCAGCACGATGTCGAAGCGCTCCCGCACGTCCATCTGTTCGGCGGTGGTGCAGCGGTAGTCGATCGAAAGATGCCCCTTGTCGGCATGCAGCTTGGCGGCGGCGATGTTGGTGGCGGAGGGATCGATCCCGATCACCTGCGCGCCCAGCCGCGTGAACGGCTCGCACAACAGGCCGGCGCCGCAGCCGATATCGAGGATGCGCAGGCCGCCCAGACAATTCAGGCTTTTGACGTTACGCTCGAACTTGCGGCAGGCGGCGTCACGGATATAGGTCAGCCGCAGCGGGTTGATCTTGTGCAGCGGGGCCATCTTGCCCTTGGGGTCCCACCACTCGTCCGACAGTTTTGAGAATTTCGCGACTTCGGCTGGATCGACCGTGCTGCCCGATGCGCCGGCGTGATGTGATTGCATGGCCATGATTTACGCGCCGGCCGGTCGTGCCGTGATGGCATTGCGAAATGCCAACGGCGAAGCAATGGTGTCGAGGGTCTTGCCGCCCTCGCCGACCCCCAGGACCGTCACGTCGCCGTAGTTGAGGATGCGGCCGAGGATGCTCTGGTTGACGTCGACGCTCTCGACCTTGTCCACACTCATCTCGAACGTTTGCCGCTGAACAAAGCCGGTCTTGTGGATGACACGGAAATTCGTGACGTCGGTTTCGGTGGTCCAGCGATGGAACCAGGCGGTAGCCGTTTTGTACAAAGCGAAAACGGCTGATATCGCCGCCAGCGACATGCAGACCAGCACCAAGGGGCCCGGCGGGACCATGCCCGAGGCCACGAACAGCGCAAACGCCACGACCCAGCTCACGATCGCCGGCAGGAAGAAGATCCAGTGCGCATTGGTGGAATACAGCACCTTCTCATCGGGCTGCAGGATATCGTCGATATAACGCCCCATACGCCTGACCTGAATTGCGCCTGACCTGAATTAACCCGCTACCACGGCGTTTTGCGCCATTTTAGACCGAAAATGCCCCCCGGTTGCTTGCCCCGGACGGCGCCGCTATGTATACGCCGCTTTCGGCCTGGGCGCTCCATTTTCGTGCGGGCCACCATACTTATCCTCACAGGGAATGCACGCGTCGTCATGGGCCGCCTCGTGATGAAATTCGGCGGTACATCCGTCGCCAATATCGACCGAATCCGCAACGTCGCGCGCCACGTCAAGCGCGAAGTCGACGCCGGGCACGATGTCGCCGTGGTGGTGTCGGCGATGTCCGGCAAGACCAACGAGCTGGTGGAATGGTGCCGCGACGCCTCGCCGATGCATGACGCGCGCGAATATGACGCCGTGGTGGCCTCGGGCGAACAGGTCACGTCGGGCCTCTTGGCCATCGCGCTGCAGGCGATCGGCATCCAGGCCCGCTCCTGGCAGGGCTGGCAGATCCCGATCCGGACCTCGGACGCGCACGCTTCGGCGCGGATCCTGGAGATCGACGGCACCGAGATCATCAACCGCTTTGGGGATCGCAAGGAAGTCGCCGTCATCGCCGGCTTCCAGGGCATCAATCCGCAGACCAACCGAATCACCACGCTGGGGCGCGGCGGTTCGGACACCTCGGCAGTGGCGATCGCGGCCGCCATCAAAGCCGACCGCTGCGACATCTACACCGACGTCGACGGCGTCTATACCACCGACCCGCGCGTGGTTCCCAAGGCGCGACGGCTCGACAAGATCGCGTTCGAGGATATGCTGGAACTGGCCTCCCAGGGCGCCAAGGTGCTGCAGGTGCGTTCGGTGGAACTCGGCATGGTGCATAGTATGCCGATCTTCGTCCGTTCCAGCTTCGACAAGCCTGAGGATATCGACCCGCACGCCACGCCGCCGGGCACGCTGATCTGCAGCGAGGAGGAAATCATGGAAAACCACGTCGTCACCGGCATCGCCTTCTCCAAGGACGAAGCCCAGATTTCCGTGCGCCAGATCGAGGACAAGCCCGGGGTTGCCGCCGCGATCTTCGGGCCGCTCGCGGACGCCAACATCAATGTCGACATGATCGTGCAGAACGTCTCCGAGGACGGCAAGACCACCGACCTGACCTTTACGGTGCCAGCCTCCGACTATAATCGCGCCAAGGACACCATTACCTCGGCCAAGGACAAGATCGGCTATATCAGGCTCGACAGCGCGACCGACGTGGCCAAGGTGTCGGTGATCGGCAGCGGCATGCGCAGCCATGCCGGCGTCGCGGCCCAGGCGTTCAAGGCGCTATCGGAGCGCAAGATCAACATCCGCGCCATCACCACCTCCGAGATCAAGTTCTCGGTGCTGATCGACGCCGCCTATACCGAGCTTGCGGTGCGCACGCTGCACACGCTCTATGGGCTCGACCAGGCCTAGAACCTGATTCGTCTGGGCGAAATTGCGGCCACATGGTTCGAGACGCGCGGCTTTGCCGCGCTCCTCACCATGAGGGTCCAGACCTCATCCCCGGATGAGCGCTTTGCGCTCACCGAGGGAGCGGCCATTTGGCCGCGTCTCGAAGGATGAAGCCCCCAAACTAAAATGCGCTCTAGAACGATTTTCTCTTAGCGCCCGCAGCATTGGCCTGACGCAGACGTTATTGCTATTGGCAGGCGTTTTGCTTGGCAAAGCAAGTCTCGATTGGCTATACGGCCTGACAGGTGAGCTGCCGCAAACTGTGCCACAGTTTGGCGATCCCGATTCGGCCGGGATACGACGGTTTGGGTGGCGGCTTGCGGCGGCGCCGAATGAATAAAATTGTTGCTATTCTTGAGTTTCACGCCAGTTGCCGGCCACCCGGATTGCTGGCCCCGCGGGGGAGGATTTTAGAACATGCGGAGCGCGTCGGGAGGCCCCCGCGTCTTGTTGAGACGGCTCCGCGAAACCATGGCGGAGCAGGTCTCCGCCCAGGAGCGGCTGGACAAGATCGTGGTCCTGATCGCGGCCAACATGGTGGCCGAGGTCTGCTCGACCTACGTGCTGCGCGTCGATAACACGCTCGAACTCTACGCTACCGAGGGTCTGAACCGCGACGCCGTCCACAGAACGGTGCTGAGCGCGCATGAAGGCCTGGTCGGCCTCGTCGCCAGCGAGGCCACCCCGCTCAACCTCTCCGACGCGCAGAACCATCCGGCGTTCTCGTTCCGCCCGGAAACCGGCGAAGAAATCTACCATTCGTTCCTCGGCGTGCCGATCCTGCGCGCCGGCAACACGCTCGGCGTGCTGGTCGTGCAGAACCGCGCCAAGCGCACCTATGTCGAGGAAGAAGTCGAGGCGTTGCAGACCACCGCGATGGTGGTCGCCGAAATGATCGCCTCCGGCGAGCTGGCGGCGCTGGCGCAGCCCGGCGCGGAGCCGGCGGCGCGGCATTCCCTGCACAAAACCGGTGCGGTCCTGTCCGACGGCATCGCGCTCGGCCATGTCGTGCTGCACGAGCCGCGCGTCGTCATCACCAATTACATCGCCGAAGACCTGCCGAAGGAGATCAAGAAGCTCGACGCGGCGCTGACCAAGCTGCGCGCCGATCTCGATCGCATGCTGGAACGCGGCGATGTCGCCGAAGGCGGCGAGCACCGCGAGGTGCTGGAAGCCTACCGGATGTTCGCCAACGACCATGGCTGGTCGCATAAGCTGCACGAGGCGGTTGCGACCGGCCTCACCGCGGAAGCCGCCGTCGAACGCGTGCAGTCCGACACCCGCGCCCGCATGCTGCGTTCGACCGATCCCTATTTGCGCGACCGGCTGCACGACCTCGAAGACCTCGGCCATCGCCTGATGCGGCAGTTGGTCGGCCAGGACCATGCGCCATCACGTGAACAGCTGCCCGACAATGCGATCCTGATCGCGCGCGCGATGGGCCCCGCAGCATTGCTCGACTATGACCGCAAGCGCCTGCGCGGCCTGGTGCTGGAGGAAGGCACGGCCAATTCCCACGTCTCGATCGTGGCGCGCGCGCTCGGCATTCCCGCCGTCGGCGAGATCCCGAACGCGTCGGGGATTGCGGACGCCGGCGACGCCATCATCGTCGACGGCACCTCGGGCTCGATCTATGTGCGCCCATCGGCCGAGATCGAATCGGCCTATGCCGAGCGCGTGAGATTCCGCGCACGGCGGCAGGCGCAATATTCGGCGCTGCGCGACAAGCCCTGCGTCACCAAGGACGGCGAGAAGATCGAACTGATGATCAATGCCGGTCTGATCATCGACCTGCCGCATATCGACGATACCGGCAGTGCCGGCATCGGGCTGTTCCGTACCGAACTGCAATTCATGGTCGGCCAGAGCCTGCCGCGCACCTCCGACCAGCTGGCGCTGTATCGCACGGTGCTGGATGCCGCGGGATCGAAGCCGGTGACGTTCCGCACGCTCGACATCGGCGGCGACAAGGCGCTGCCCTATATGGAAACCGTGATCGAGGAAAATCCGGCGCTCGGCTGGCGCGCGATCCGGCTTGGCCTCGACCGTCCCGGCCTGTTGCGCGGGCAGATTCGCGCGCTGCTGCGCGCCGGCGGCGGCCGCGCGCTGAAGATCATGTTCCCGATGATTTCGGAAGTCGCCGAGTTCGATCAGGCCAAGGCCATCGTCGAGCGCGAGCTGACCTATTTGCGTCAGCACGGCCACGCGCTGCCGGAACGCATCGACGTCGGCACCATGGTGGAAGTGCCGGCGCTGCTCTATCAGATGGACGAGCTGCTGAAGAAGGTCGACTTCATCTCGGTCGGTTCGAACGATCTGTTCCAGTTTTTGTTCGCGGTCGACCGCGGCAACGCCAAGGTCTCCGAACGGTTCGACACCATGTCGGCACCGATCCTGCGGGTGTTGCGCGACATCGTGCGCAAGGCCAATGCCGCCAAGAAAAACGCCTCGCTGTGCGGCGAGATGGCTTCAAAGCCGCTCGGCGCGCTGGCGCTGATCGCGCTCGGTTACCGCTCGCTGTCGCTGTCGGCCACCGGGCATGGTCCGGTCAAGGCGCTGATCCTCGATCTCGATGCCAGGAAGGCCGAAGCGATGATCATGCCGCTTCTGGACGCGCCGTCCGGCAGCGTCTCGATCCGGCAGAAGCTGACGGAATTCGCGGAAGCCGAAGGGTTGTCGTTGTAGCGAGGCTCAGCCCCGGCAACGCCACCTTCCCTTTCCGCATAGAGACCTCCGCCATGTTACCCGAAGCCAAACTCGATATCCTGCTCGCCCATCACGCCTCGCTCGAGGCCGAGTTGCTGGGCCAGCTCAGTTCTGAGAAATACGTCAAGACCACGCGCGAACTCGCCGAGCTCAATCCGCTGATCGATGCCGTGAAGGCCTATCGCGCGGCGCGCGCCGAGATAGCGGATACCGAGACCTTGCTGGCGGATTCCGGAGCCGATCCGGAAATGCGCGGCATGGCCGAAGCCGAGATCGAAACGCTGCGGGCACGTGTGGACGAACTGGCGCAGAAGATTCGCGTCGCGCTGTTGCCGAAGGACGCCATGGACGATCGCAACGTGGTGCTGGAAATCCGCGCCGGCACCGGTGGCGATGAAGCCTCGCTGTTCGCCGGCGATCTGTTCCGGATGTATGAGCGCTTCGCAAGCCTGCAGGGCTGGAAGGTCGAGGTGATCTCCGCCAGCGAGGGCACCATGGGCGGCTACAAGGAAATCATCGCCGAGGTGCAGGGCCGCGGCGCATTTGCAAAGCTGAAATTCGAATCCGGCGCACATCGCGTGCAGCGCGTACCCGATACCGAGACGCAGGGCCGCATCCACACCTCGGCGGCGACGGTTGCGGTATTGCCCGAAGTCGAGGATGTCGATGTCGACATCAAGAACGACGATCTGCGGATCGAAACCATGCGCGCGCAGGGCGCCGGCGGCCAGCACGTCAACAAGACCGAATCCGCAATCCGTATCACCCATATCCCGACCGGCATCGTGGTGATGATGCAAGACAGCCGCTCGCAGCATAAGAACCGCGCCTCGGCGATGAACATCCTGCGCTCGCGCATTTACGACGCCGAACAACAGCGTATCAATGCGACCCGCGCGGCCGACCGCCGCGAGAAGGTCGGCTCCGGCGACAGAAGCGAGCGCATTCGCACCTATAATTTCCCGCAAGGCCGCGTCACCGATCACCGCATCAATCTGACACTCTATAAATTGCCGCAGGTAATCGCGGGCGAGGCGCTCGGCGAATTGACCGATGCACTGACGACCGAGCATCAGGCCGCCCAACTCGCCGCACAGGGCACGGCGGCGTGAGCGCCGAAGAATCTTGCGCCGGACAAACCGTCGAGGCCGCGCGGCGCACGCTCACTGCGCGCTTCAAATCCGGCGCGATCGAATCCGCCGAGCTTGACGCGCGCTTGCTGATTGGCGCAGCGCTCGGCCTCGATCTGACCGGCCTGATCACGGCCGCGCAACGCCAGCTCACATCCGATGAAGCAACCCGGCTGGAGGATTTCGCGCGGCGCCGCCTGCAAAGCGAACCGGTCGCGCGCATTCTCGGCCACAAGGAATTCTGGGGGCTGCCGCTACAACTCTCAGCGGCGACGCTGGTGCCACGGCCGGACACCGAGACGGTGGTCGAGCTGGCGCTGGAATTACTGCGCGCCGACGGCGCGTCGAGCCGAAAATTGCGCATCGCCGATCTCGGCACCGGTTCGGGCGCGATTCTGCTGGCGCTGTTGTCGGAATTACCCAACGCGCACGGGTTCGGCACCGATATTTCGGCGGCGGCCTTGCAGACCGCCGAGACCAATGCCGCGCGTGCAGGGCTCTCCGATCGCGCGACGTTCATCGCGTGCGATTATGCCTCCGGATTGTCCGGCGCATTCGATCTGATCGTGTCCAACCCGCCCTATATCCGCTCGGCGGATATCGCGGATCTGGCCGCCGATGTCAGGGAATATGACCCGCGGGCCGCGCTCGATGGTGGCGCCGACGGGCTGGATGCCTATCGCGCGCTGATTCCCCAGGCAGCTCATCTTCTGGCGCCCGGCGCCGCCCTGGTTGTGGAGGCCGGCGAGGGCCAGAGCGGGCAAATTGAAGGCATTATGACAGGGGCGGGATTATCGCCTGCAGGCGCCCCCAAAGCCGATCTGGCGGGCATCCAGCGGGCGGTCGCGGGCCGCAAAATGCCTAGATAATGTCCCATTGGAACGCAAAAATACCCCTTGGAATATTCCCCGGGAGCGACTACGTTCCGCTTACAACATCGGTCCAGGGTTGCCGCCCCCGTAGGTAATATCGGGTGGGGGCCTGAATTCTCGAAACGAGAGCCCGCCGAGTGAAAGGTTCCAAAACGCAGGTCCAATCGAGCGCAATAGCCTGAGCTGTGCTGCTCCCGACCGCAAAGCGAACGAAAGCCTGATATTGCGCTTGAAGACTTACGCAAGAAACAGTCACGCAAAGCAGTTGCGCCGAGCCTGTGCTCGCGAGACTCTGCGGCATGTTTCGCTTGGGCTCGTTTCTGTTGGACTGGTTTTGGCAGGCTAAGTGATTTGGTCCGGCCGGCTGTGAACGCCGGCGGTTGGGGAACGCGTCTTTGTTGAACGCGATGGTTGGCGAAATCGACGTCACGAATATGAACGACACCGTGATTCGGTGCGCACAAATGTGCGTCGGTTCGGTGAGGCTACGATGGTAACTGCATAACTTTCAGGGCTGGAATAAAGGCGAGACATGAGAAACGGTCAGAACAACAAGCGGATGCGTAACCGGAATAACAACAATAATAATAACAACAATAATAATAACCGGCGCGGTCAAAACCCGATGACGCGGGTGTTCGAATCGAACGGACCCGACATCAAGATCCGCGGCACCGCCTCCCACGTTGCGGAAAAATACGTCCAGCTGGCGCGCGATGCGCGCTCTTCCGGCGACCCGGTCGCGGCCGAAAACTACTACCAGCACGCCGAACATTATTTCCGCCTGATTGCCGCTGCCCAGGAGCAGTTCCGGCAGAACCAGCCGCAGCCGCGCACCGAAAACGAAATGCCGGCCGAGGAAGGCGAAGACGAGGGCGAGAACTTCAACCATTTCGGCCAGGAGCCGGGCTTCGTGCCGCAGCAGCAACAGCCGTTCGTGCCGCGCGAAAACAATCAGCAACGCGACTTCCAGCCGCGCGAGGGGCAACCACCCTATCCGCGCGACCGCGACCAGCAGCCGCGCGAGCATCATCGTGAACAACGCGAACATCGTCCACAGCCGCAATATCAGCCGCAGCCCCAGCCGCAGCCGGTGATTGCCGATACCGGCGGCGTCGATCGCCTGCCGTCCTTCATCACCGGCCCGCAGCCGCAGGTGAACGGCGCGCCCGGGTTCGAAGGCGGTGGTGGCGGCGAACGTTTCCCGCGCCGGCGCCGCCGGCCGCACGGCCCGCGCCCCGACAACGCCGCCGCCGCTCCGGCCGCCCCGAGCGAAGATTTCAATCCGGGGAATGAGTAGTAAGTTGTCGTCCCGGCGAAGGCCGGGACCCATACGCCGTGTCATCTCATTGAGGCACGGCGGCAGACGGCTTCCTTCAACAATAGCTATTTGTGGTTATGGGTCCCGGCCTTCGCCGGGACGACAGTAACGCTCATCCCCGCGTCACCGTCGTGGACGACGGCACCAGCACCGGCTGCAGCGACGGAATCAGCCGCGTGCGTTCGCGATGCGCGGGGATCGCGCGATAGACCTGTTTGGTCGCTTCCACGATATGCACGCCGGCAAACGGCAGCGACAGTGCGGCGCCAACGCGCTCCCATGCCATCGCCGAACGCAGAAACCAGCCCTTGCCGACCGGCGGCAGGAACAGCGCCTCGCCCCAGGCCGTCGGCGTGAACCATGTCTGCCGCAATAATTGCGTGATCTGCGCGCGCGAATAGGGCCGGCCGTGACCGAACGGCGTGTTGTCGGTGCGCGTCCACACGCCGCGGCGATTGGGGATCACCGCAATCAGGCGGCCCGACGGCGCCAGCACCCGCCACACCTCGCGCAGCAACCGCTCCGGATCGTCGGACATTTCCAGCGCATGCACCAGCAGCACGCGGTCGACAGCGGCGTCCGGCAACGGCATCGAGAATTCATCGATCAGGGTCGCCAGCGCCGGCCGCGCGGTCGGCCATTTCAGCACGCCCTGCGCCGCCGGCATGAATGCGATGCAGCGTTCGGAATCTTCCCGGAAAAGGCCGAGATAGGGCGTGGGATAACCGAGCCCGAGCACGCGCAGGCCGTCCGCATCGGGCCAGCGCGCCCGGATGCCGCGGTTGATCAGTTGCCGCGCCACGATGCCGAGGCGGCGCGAATAGAAATCACGGAGGTCGATGACGTCGATGGTCATGGGCTCAATCTATCATGCCGCTGTTCCCGGAGGGTTGCAGAAATTTGCATTGCCGCATGAGCGTTAACGCCATATTTCCTGCCCATATGGGGCGTGATAGAGCATGATCCGGAAAAGTGGGTACCGGTTTTCCGAAGAGATCATGCTCAAACAATAAGCGTCACCACTCAATATAGATCGCGGGGATAACATGGCTTCGGAAATTCGCACTTTCACCTGCCTCAACGACAATTTCGGCTATTTGATCCACGATCCGGCGACCCAAGCGACCGCCTCGATCGACGCGCCGGAAGCCGGGCCGGTCATCAAGGCGCTGGAGCACGAAGGCTGGACGCTGACGGATATCCTGGTCACCCATCACCACCACGACCATATCGGCGGCGTCGCCGAGCTGAAGCAGAAATATAATTGCCGCGTCGTCGCCCCGCATGACAAATCCACTGCGATCGCCAATGTCGACCTGCGCGCCGGCCATGGCGACGTCATCAAGGTCGGCGACCTCTTAGTGCGGGTGCTGGAAACGCCCGGCCATACGCTCGACCACATCTCCTATGTGTTCGACAGCGAGAAGGCGCTGTTTGCCGCCGACACGCTGTTCTCGATCGGATGCGGCCGGGTGTTCGAGGGCAATTATCCCATGATGTGGGATTCGCTGCTGAAGCTGCGCGCGCTGCCGGACGATTTCAAACTCTATTGCGGCCACGAATACACCGCCTCCAACGTCAAATTCGCGCTCACGGTCGAGCCCGACAATCCCGCGCTCGTCGCACGTGCCGCGGAAGTGACCAAGCTGCGCGCGGAGAACAAGCCGACCATTCCAGTGCTGCTCGGCGACGAAAAGAAGTCCAACGTATTCCTGCGCGCCGACGAGCCGTCGGTTGCCGCCAAGCTTCACATGAAGGGCGCCAGCGCCGCCGACGTGTTCGGCGAACTGCGCGAACGCAAGAACAAATCCTGATGGCGCTCCCGGCCGATGCTGCCGAGATAAGCGCGGCCGAAATCATCGCGCGGCTCGAATTGAAGCCGCATCCGGAAGGCGGGCATTATCGCGAGACGTTTCGCGATTCCCGCACCGATGCCGGCGGCCGCTCGCGATCCACCGCGATCTATTTCCTGCTGGCGCGCGGCGAGCGTTCGCACTGGCATCGCATCGATGCGGTCGAGGTGTGGCATTACTACGCTGGCAGCGCGCTGACGCTGAAAATCGCCGATGACGACGGCGCGTGGAACTTCAAGCTCGGCGCCAACCTCGCCGCCGGCGAGCAGCCGCAGGCGATCGTGCCGCCGCACACCTGGCAAGCCGCCGAGAGCACCGGTGACTGGACGCTGGTCGGCTGCACCGTTGCGCCGGGATTCGATTTTGCGAAATTCGAGATGGCGCCGCGGGATTGGGAGCCGACGTGATTTCGTAAGGTGGGCAAAGCGCAAGTGCGCCTTTGCCCACCCTACTTTCTCCACACCATATCCTTTGCCGCGATCAGGCCGCCGCCGGCGATCAGGATTGCCGCAATCGCGATTCCCGCACTCGGTTTGGCAAAGCCTGCGAGGATCAGGAACGCGGTCGAGAGCAGTGGCGTCGCATAGGACGCCGCTCCCAGCACGCGGATGTCGCCGCGCTTCATGCCGATGTCCCAGGTAAAGAACGCGGCGCCCACCGGACCGATGCCGAGCGCAATGATGGCAAGCCACTGTCCGATTGTTTCAGGCCAGACCGTGGTCTCAACCATGCCATGCACCAATGCTGCGAGCAGCGCGGTGGCGAGGCAAAAGCCGGCCACCGCGTCGGTCGGCACCGCCTTGAGCTTGCGCGACATCACCGAATAGGCCGCCCACACAAAGGCGGCAACAAAGGCCGCCGCGAGGCCAGGGATCTGACCCGGCGCGAAACCGCCGCCGCTATTGCCTGACAACAGCAGCACGGTGCCGGCGAGACCGAGCAGCGCGCCGATGATGTGATGCGCCGCCAGCCGCTCGCCCGGAAGAAACGACGAGAACAGCACGATCAGCAGCGGCCAGAGATAATTCAGTAGGCCTGCCTCGGCCGGCGGCGCAAAGCGCAGCGCGAGGAAATACAGCGCGTGATAGCCGAACAGCCCGCCGACGCCGACGACCCAGGCTACGAGCGGTTGTTTCAACGCGACGAATGCCGCGGGCCGCCAGATGAAGCTGATGAAAGCGACCGCAGCCCCGATCGCGAACGTCATGGTGGCGAGTTGAAACGCGGGAATTTTCCCGGTCGCAACGGTTAGCACCGATAGCAACGACCACATCAGGATCGCGGTTAGTCCGATGAGTGTGGCTGTGCGGGGAGTCATTGTGCCGAGCAACGGTCAAAGTTTTTGACGTCATGGCCGGGCTCGTCCCGGCCATCCACGTCTTGTCGAGTTGTAAAGACGTGGATGCCCGGCACAAGGCCGGGCATGACGACTTTTTGATATGTTGTGGCTGCGGGCGATCCAGCGGGACCTCAGGCAATCACACCATGTACTGCCCGCCATTGATCGTCAGCGTCGAGCCGGTGATGGCGCCGGCTTCGTCGGCGGCGAGGAACACCACCGCGCGGGCGATTTCCTCGGGCTCGCCGAGGCGATTGACCGGGATCAGCGGCAGGATGCTTTTCTCCAGCACTTCCTTCGGCACCGCCTGCACCATTTCGGTGTTGATGTAGCCGGGGCAGATCGCGTTCACGGTGATGCCGCCCTTGGCGTTCTCCAGCGCTAAGGCCTTGGTGAAGCCGATGTCGCCGGCCTTGGCCGCCGAGTAATTGACCTGGCCGAACTGACCCTTCTGGCCGTTGATCGAGGAGATGTTGATGACGCGGCCGAACTTGCGGGCGCGCATGCCTTCGATCACCTGACGGGTCATGTTGAACAGCGAACCGAGATTGGTGTTGATGACCGCGTTCCACTGTTCGAGCGTCATCTTGTGGAAGGCGCCGTCCTTGGTGATGCCGGCATTGTTGATCAGCACGTCGACCGGGCCGAGATCGGCCTCGACCTGTTTGACGCCGGCCGCGCAGGCGTCAAACGAGCTGACGTCCCATTTGTAAACGGGAATGCCGGTATCGGATTTGAATTTCTCCGCCGCGGCGTCGTTGCCGGCATAGCTCGCCGCAACCTTGTAGCCCGCCGCCTTCAGCGATTTGCTGATCGCGGCACCAATGCCCCTCGTGCCCCCCGTAACCAATGCAACACGTGCCATGTCGTAGTCCTCCTTTTGGTGGTCTTTTTACGAGCCGGAATTGTCCCGGTCTTTTGACGAAGCCTGCTCTTCAAAGTGCGGCGCGCTTTCCCGTTCGATAACGCACCAGAGATGAAAATGCCCGGCGCGAGACCGGGCGTTTCATTTTTATCGATTTGCGTCGCGGTTGACAGATGAAGTTTTCATCATTCAACGCACCCTGCTGCCTCTAGTTCAATCGCGTAGTTCAATCGCGTGCGATGCACATGGCAATGCCCATGCCGCCGCCGATGCACAGCGTGGCGAGGCCCTTCTTGGCATCGCGCTTCTGCATTTCGTGCAGCAGCGTTATCAGCACGCGGGCGCCGGAAGCGCCGACGGGGTGGCCGATCGCGATCGCGCCGCCATTGACGTTGACCTTGGAGGTATCCCAGCCGAGGTCCTTGTTGACCGCACAGGCCTGCGCCGCAAACGCCTCGTTGGCCTCGATCAGGTCGAGATCGCCGATGTTCCAGCCGGCCTTCTTCAGCGCAGCGCGGGAAGCCGGGATCGGTCCGGTGCCCATGATCTTGGGATCGACGCCGGCCTGGCCCCAGGAGACGATGCGGCCGAGGACCTTCTTGCCTTCCTTGGCGGCCTGCTTGGCGGTCATCAGCACCACCACGCCGGCGCCGTCATTGATGCCGGACGCACTGCCGGCGGTGACGGTGCCGTCCTTCTCGAAGGCGGGCTTCAGCTTGGCCATCGCTTCGACGGTGGCGCCATGGCGCGGATACTCATCGGTATCGACGATGATATCGCCCTTGCGGGACTTGATGGTGACGGGGACGATTTCGTCCTTGAACTTGCCGGCCTTCTGCGCGGCCTCGGCCTTGTTCTGCGAATGCACCGCGAACTCGTCCTGCTGGGCACGGGTGATCTGGTACTGCTTTGCCACGTTCTCGGCGGTGTTGCCCATGTGGTAGCCGTTGAAAGCGTCCCACAGGCCGTCCTTGATCATGGTGTCGACCAGTTCGAGGCCGCCCATCTTGACGCCGCCGCGCAGATATTGCGCGTGCGGGGCCATGCTCATGGATTCCTGGCCGCCGGCGACGACGATTTCGGAATCGCCATTGAGCAGCGCCTGGTAGCCGAGCGCGACGGTGCGCAGGCCGGATCCGCAGAGCTGGTTGACGCCCCAGGCCGGGCTTTCCACCGGGATGCCGGCGGCGATCGAGGCCTGACGGGCGGGATTCTGGCCCTGCGCCGCGGTCAGGATCTGACCCATGATGACTTCGGAAACGCGGCCCGGCTCGATGCCGGCGCGCTCCAGCGCGGCCTTGATGACGATGGCACCGAGGTCATGGGCCGGGGTGGTGGCGAATGCGCCGTTGAAACTGCCGACCGGGGTGCGGGCGGCGCTGACGATGACGACATCGTCTGACATGGACATCTCCTGGGCTTGAGGGTCTGACGGCGGGCGGCCGGTTGGCGGGCCTGTCTCTCACTACATCCTGTTAACGTCGTTGACACATGTCAATCGGCCAGAGGCCAAAATCACGCCGCGGCGCATTCAAAATGAGCGGCGCTGGCAGTTTCCGAAGCAGTGTCCATGCCTTGGAATTAACCGTGCCGCACAAAACGGTAGCCGAGCGCCATTGAAAATGCTTACTTTGCTGCGTTGCGCTGCTCGTCTGCCCTTCGGCTATGCCGTCGGGTTCCCCGCTCTCGGTGTCTATTGTGTGAGCCCATGGCAAAGTCAGACCAACCCACCACGATCAAGAAATACGCTAACCGGCGGCTCTATAATACCGGCACCAGCACCTATGTGACGCTCGAGGATCTCGCAGCGATGGTGAAGGATGGCGAGGATTTTCTCGTCTACGACGCCAAGACCGGTGACGACATCACCCGCTCGGTGCTGGCGCAGATCATCTTCGAACAGGAAAACAAGGCGGGGCAGAATCTGCTGCCGACGACGTTCCTGCGCCAGCTGATCCGCTTCTACGGCGACAGCATGCAGATGGTGGTGCCGAAATATCTGGAACAGTCGATCGACACGCTGACGCGCGAGCAGGAAAAGTTCCGCAAGCAGCTCACCAACACGTTCTCGGGAACTCCGTTCGCGCCGCTCGAAGAACATGTCCGCCGCAACATGGAACTGTTCCAGCAGACGTTCTCGATGTTCAAGCCGTTCGTGCCGCCGCGTGGCGGCGTGGCCCTGGCAGAGCCCGAGAAAGTACCGGAGCCCGCGGCTGACGAGGCCAACATCGACGATCTGCGCAAGCAGATGAAAGACATGCAGGACCGCCTCGAGCGCATGTCGAAAGAGCCGAAGAAGGAAGAGTGAGACGTTCGTCTCGCTCGCCTCTCTCCACACGATAGGGGTAGGGAAGGCTTTTGGCCTCCCCTCCCTCCGAACCGTACGGGCGGTTTTCCCGCATACGGCTCTCCAGTTGCTGGTTTCCTCATCGTGGATGTCTCGCGTGTTCAAGCGCTGTTGCA
>Ga0307517_10001291_pt1 | contig 42005 bp, 24 predicted proteins | sample 23_EM_MG_FD_194515 | JGI IMG/M metagenome (GOLD analysis project Ga0307517, IMG submission 194515) | Populus trichocarpa ectomycorrhiza microbial communities from riparian zone in the Pacific Northwest, United States - 23_EM | ecosystem: Host-associated > Plants > Roots > Unclassified | place...
TTTTTTTAAAAAAATTGAGTTTTACTCGAAAAACTAGTATTTAATATTATTTAATAACACTACATAAATTAGAAGGATATCGCATGATGACGTAGCATTTATAGAATTTGATCGCAATTCCAATTATGTTCTTGCCGGGTCTGACCCAATTAAAAAAAAATTAGTTTTTATTTTTATTTTAATTGTGTTTTATTTGAAAAATTAGAAGGAGATCGCTTGATGACGTAACAAAAATTCAGTTTTTGTTGTTGCGCGCTTAAGAAACCATGGAAAATATAGTCCTTGTTGGATAGATTTCGTATGTGATGACATTGCATATAGTTTAATGGAATAATAAAAAATATTTGATATCAATATTATTTATTTCATGATGTAATAACAGTAGTTAAATCTACAATATTTAAATTAAAAATTATTAATATTAATATATATATATATATATTTTAATTATTTTATAACCTCAATTTGAAAAGCATTTTTTTAACCAAACATATTAAACTACTTTTTGTTCAACCTCAATTTCAACCACAGTTTTAACCAAACATATATTTTTCCAAACCAACCTCAACTAAAAGTACTTTTTATAAAACAACTTTTTTAAAATCATAACCACAATACCAACCTCAATACCAAACATACTAAAGTTTGGAAAAGCATATGAACTTGTAAAGATCTGCATTTGAGACTAGTAATAGAGCATATCCTAAGTAACAATTCTTATTCTTGTAAGTCTTACAACCCTTACTTTGTGGCTACATACAATTAGGATTCCTCCTAGGTATACCCTTCCTCATACTATATAAGGTGTATAAAGGTGATCCAGATTGATTGATTTTTTATAGTTTGGAACAAGTAAGGGAAGTTATGAGGCATCAAAATTCCACCTCAATCATTGTCAATTATTGAACTTCTCATTTATTGTGGGTCATTAATTAGTGTTTTTCAATGTGTTTAACAAAACCTAAGAACTCTTATACAATATCCCTCTTAGAAGACATAATAGTAAAGTTCTTCCATGATGACAACCAACCTAAGGATCATAGCAACAGAACAATAAAAGCTATCTTTCCCATCTAGATTAAGAAAAAGACATGCTGTAAATGAGTGCTCATGAAAAATATTTCATGGGAAACATATGTATTATAGAAATTCAAATATACTACGTTTCATAACTACAATCATAATCACATTTACTTTCAATTTATTTCCTCTTTGGCTAGCACTACAATCTCTTCTCTTACATGGAATTTTATTGTTAAAATTTTTAATCAAAACTTTTCTTTACATGAGAAATCAAGCACTACACAATGATCTTCACCTCTAAAAACATTAACCTTCTTCAATTCTTAATTCTCAACAATGTAACATTTCAATCACACTTTGTAAGTTACCTAAACTCTTTTAAAATCATTTTCCTCAAAAAATTACACACTAATTTATAACAATTTCAATTAATTAAACAAAATTCCATTACATGCAATTTAGTCCTCTATTGGCCGGCCATTGAGCCCTTAGGGAAACTATGTTTTTCTTTATTATTTCTTTCTAATTTAGTACCCAACACAACCTAATCTAACCCAATTTGTTCAATTCATAATCAATTTACATTTCCCCTAAATTTCTACTATAAACCCTAATATAAATTTCATGAATTCAACCTCAATTGTTATCCATTTCTTATAAACTTTCGAGATTAGGTTTACAATTCCTTAGTGGATAATTATCTAGTCTTTAAACCTCAACACAGTAATTCTCTTTATGTCCTTTTAATCCCTTGATTTTCCAGTCATTTTCCCTAAGAATTGATATTATCAACTTGTTCTCTCCTCGGCTGCCCTGAGAGAAAATGAGAGTATTTTTATACTTATTTTCTTTGTTATTTACATTTTAACCTCTCATTAATTTACATATAATTTCATTTTACTTTACCCCCACTATTTTCATTTGATTTTTCTCCCTTCTTATCAAATATCACATCACTTTTTATTTCTTTTCAATTTTATTTTTGACATAAATTTTATTTATTTATTTTTTCTAAATCTTAATTTATCAATTTTGGATTAAAATTTTTATATTTCAAAAACCTTTGTATAGCTTTGGCTTTGTATGGCCAATGATGGACTTAGGTTTTTTACCTGGTGATGGGGTGTATCTCTATACACGCAATCCCTCAGCTCACTTCACAAAGAAGAAGAAAAACTAGTGTCTCATGGTTCTCATCATTGGTCATGGAACCGATGATTAATTGGAGGAGAAAAACCATTGGATTGTGTGAAAAAAATTTATTTGCATAAAAAATCTAATATTCATTGGGAGGGGACTGTCAGAACACTATTATAGTCATTGGGCGCCCAGACGGGCATGTGGAATGCGAGCATGTACCATCAAATGCTCATCATCTTCTTTTAAAAGACGAACGGTATAAGAAAATAATCATTGGATTCCTAATTAGCAACTCATGAAACAGTACAGATGAGACAGAAAAAACATTGCATCATTCCCTTCTAAATCAACAAAATAAATAGAGATTACTTTTTTCTATATAATCCGCCCAATTATTCGCCTTTTAACTTTTCTTGTTTGTCAACTTGTTTCTCATGCACAGGTGCTTCTGTAGCTAGTCACAAATTGCCATTTTCACAATCACGCCCCCACACACATTAAGCTCCAAATGTCGCGCCTTAATCATGACATATTCCCCGACCAACACTACCTTCTCTCTCTCCTTTTTTCGTCGTTTCCTCCCTTCAATATATAGTTTGCATTAGATTGGGGCTGTGTTCCGCCGTGAATGTATTTTATTTGTTTTATAAAAATTAATTTTTAAATGCCGCCAGCATGTTTTTTTTTTTTTTTGAAATATGATTTGAGTTGAAATGTTTACTAATTAAATAAGATAATTTTATTTTAATGAAATTAAAAAAGAAATAGATGAAAACAAAAGCGATCACAATAACTTGAGAGTTTTTTTTTCAAGAGCATAAATCGATGTAGTTCAATTTTCAGCCAATTAAATATAGAACGATAACATTGGATAAAAAAGAACAAAAACAAAACATGTCGAATCAACATAAGATAGCATGATAGATATGTAACCATGACAATAAGAATCGAGTCGGCCCGAGTTCACCTGTCAAACCTGCATTCCATTTCAGGAGATCACAATAAACTGATGGAAAAGAAATTGAAGAAAACAAAAAAGCTAATTTTTTGAATAAAAATAATATTGAACGATGAAATTACAAAGAAACATGAGCAAAAAAAAAAATATCAACCCTAGTTAACTTTTCAAACTCATGACCTCATTCATTAAACCTAAAGTACCATATAAGGAAAAACCATGAAGCCTAATCTCCAATAAATCAAACACTAAAGTATGAAATTGAGAAAAAATTAATTACACAAAAGAATCCAAAAAAATATCAATTAAAAGAATGGGGATAAAAATCAATATAAAAATAAATTTGAAGGCATCTACTATTTTTTTTTATTGGAGAGTGAAATTGAAAAGAAAAATAACTTTAACTAAAAGATTAAAAAATTACAAAAAATAAGGACCAAATTGAAAAAGAAATAGTATATTTTAAATTTAGATTGAAGATTAAAATTAAAAACCAGTAAGAAATTAAAAACTAGTAAAACCTTTACCAAAAGGCTAAGAGAAAAAAATTAGAAATCAAAAGAATAAAGACCAAATTAAAAAAAAATGAAAAATTAGGATTGAAAGATGAAATTAAAAAAAATAAACTTTTACAAATGGACCAAGAAAAAAATTAGAACTCAAAAGAATAAGAATTGAAGTTGAAATACCAACAACAAAAAAGACCAAGCTGTAATTTTCTAGGAAATAGAGAGAAAAGAAGAAAAAAATAAAGAAAGCCTCACCAACAACAAACCACTCAACCACTACCAACACGCGCCACACCAACAGGAGAAAGATACGACGATGCTTCCAACAACATGGTAGAAGGAAATTTTTGTATGTTAGAAGGTGTAGCATGCATCACAGATAATGTGTGGGCGCCTCCCACAAGACAACAACTTTTTTGAGGACCAAGATGTAATTTTAGAAGTTGAAATACCAACAACAAAGAGAACCAAACTGTATTTTTTTTTAGAAGTAGAGAGAAAAGAAGAAAACTAAAGAAAGCCTCATTGACAACAATTCACCCAACCACTACCGACACGCGCCACACCAACAAGAGAAATATACGATGATGCTTCCAACAACATGGTAGAAATGAATTTTTGTATATCAGAAGGTGTCGCACGCGTAGCCCATAGTGCGTGGGGCGCCTCCCACAAGATGACAACTTTTTTGAGGACCAAGCTATAATTTTAGAAGTTGAAATACCAACAACACAGAAGACCAAGCTGTAATTTTTTGAAAAGTAGAGAGAAAAGAAGAAAAAATAAAGAAAGCCTCACCGACAACAAACCACCCAACCACTACCAACACACGCCACATCAACAGGAAAAGGATACGATAGTGCTTCCAACAACATGGTAAAAGGGAATTTTTTTTATGTCAGAAGGTGTCGCATGCGTCGTCCATAGTGCATGGGTGCCTCCCACAAGACAACAACTTTTTTAATTTAAATAATATTTAATCTATGTAAAAAGACCAAATTGCCCTCAATGAAACTAGTAATAACAAAAAAACCATTTTCAAAATATCAAAAGGCCCCTGAACACATGTTTTCATTTTTCTAATTTCAAGGGTAAAGTTGTTATTTTACTATGTTTTAAAAGGGAAAAGAGAAAATGCCCTTGTCTATCATTTTCAAAAATTTTGACTTGGAGGGTAATTAAGTCATTTAATGACTAATGGGTTGTGCAAAAAGATCAAAATACCCCAAACACCAAGGCATTTGATTTTCTTAGGAAGGAAACAATGGTAAATACATTGTCACAATGAATAGTAATCTGAGTCTATGTGTATAGTGATTTTCCCTTCCTTTTTTTTTTATATTTCTAAATCATTTTCTTATATATAGAATGAAAACTACTTCTTTAAAATAAAATATTTTATAGTTGATGGTGCATTTAAAAAAAAAATATAGCCATTTAACCTTGGGACTTTTTTAGTTTCCTAATTGTTTGAGCCTAGCCCAAACAACCTCATTTAACAAGCAAGGTATTAAAAGTGAGTAAGATAATAAATACAAAACATGTTAATATCAAACATTAAAGTCCATGTTGAGTTTATACTATACTTATTCTTACACCATTAGTGTAACCTTTCTAGCTTGACATAATAAACTTAGCTGAACATTATGAATAAGAGAAACATAGATAAACAAGATAAAAACATAATTATATAAGTATAGTAAAGAAAATGACAAGCATAAACAAGAGATTAAGGAAAATATAACATGGAATAAAACTTGAACAAAATACAAAGAAAGAAAGCAAGAGCAAGATCTTGATCTGAAAACCAAGATGCCTAAATGCATGGCAAATGCCTTCTTTTAGAGGCTAAAATTCAGAATTATTGATTTGATGACTAATTGTTGAGTGGGTGGCCACATCTTGATTTCATGACAATCCTTATCTTCTTGTCTGAACAAAACGTCATTGATAATATCAGAATTTAAACATATAGTATTCATGAAAGTTCTGGGACATTGTCTTAGCTTTCCAACAAAATAAGAATCGGCGCATTTGGACTTCTAGAACTCGAGATATGGGCTGAACACTGAATAGTATCTAGGCTGTAGGACAGATTCTAACTTCTCCGTTGTTGCTACCATTTGAACTCGAAAATGACACTTTTAAATCTTGGACTCTCATGAAAGTTTTAGGCCTATGTCTTAGCTTTCCATCCATATAAACCAGACCTAAATCCAAGTTTTACATCTCTAGTTATGATCCAATAACCGAATGGTGTTCCAGTTTGGACTGAACCAACATCTCTTTTCTAAGTTTAGCCCTCTCTGTGTCTTTTCAATTTCAATAGTTAAACTCATCAATCATTCCTTTGATTTATGTGATAGGCCTGTATTTAATATGAACATTTACCATATATTAAAGATATCTTATGTTATCAGACTTGTTATTATAAAACATGCTCAAGTTTGGGAATTTAATGATACTTTAAGTGCAATATGATGATATAAAACCTTAATGAAAATGAACTTTTGAGTACTAATCAAATCACCTATTAAATGAAATGCTTAATGATGATTTTATAGCTATATAACAATAGTCTCACACTCTTCCACTCTTACAATGAGAAAAACAATACATATCTTCATTGCATACACCACTAAATGCATAGAGACAACTCTAATTCCTTAAAGGAGTAAGGAAAAATAATAAGCAAGAAACAGATATGAGAACAATTGTACTCCAATTCTTTGAAAGAGTTGTTTCTGTTATGAAGAGCACTTTAAAACAAGTCATAGCCATAGGAGTGGAAAAAAACCCATAAAAAAGACTCACACTTGAGAGATTAGTAACTATATAAGCATTTAAAAATGAACACCACCTCCACCAAATATGAGATTCTCTACTTTATCATCGAGTGTTACATACATATCTCTTCAAAGATTGCATCTCCACGAAGGCCAAATTATACAACTATGATGGTCTTATTATAAACCCTCGGATAAAATAATCTCATCTTGATTTAGTAAAATAAAATAAAATACAAATGATATGGAGAAATTATTAAATTGAACAAATTAATTGGATTAAAAGAGAAGTTATTTAATGAGAGGGGTGAAATTGAAAATAATAATAAATGAGTAAGGAGTAAGTAAAGAGAAAGAGAAGTAGTGGGGTCAATGTATTAATAAAAGGAATGGTAGGGTCAATGTGAAAATAAAAGTAAATATGCCTCCACCTATCATTATTTAACAAACTTCTTAAACCTATACTAAGGTATTCTAAAATCTAAATTATTCAAGAAAAACACAAATAAATTCAAGTGACTTAATAAGAGAGCTTGTTACCTTCTATTATATATATAAAAAATGATTCAAGAGATTGAGAACAACCCCTTTTCTTCTTCCCCTTCCTTCCTTCTTCTAACCCTTCCCTTCCTACTAGTAAATTCTCTAGGTTTTCTCAAAGTTTTCTCACACTAAAGTATTTATATGTAGTGTTTGAATTTGTAGTATTTATATGTAGTTCAAAGTTGATACCTTATTTTTATGACTAAGAGCATCCGTCACAACATTTTCTTTTTCCGGGTGATAATCTATCACACAATAATAATCTTTAATCAGTTCAACCCATCATTTTTGCCTCATATTTACCTCCTTTTGAGTCATTAAATATTTTAAACTTTTATGATTGGTAAAAATTTGAACCCGAGACCTATATAAGTAGTGTCTCCACACTCGTAAGGCAAATACTATAACGACCAATTCTAAATCATGAAATGGATAGTTGACCTCATGGGGCTTCAACTGTCTAGAGGTATAAGCAATCACTCTTCCATGTTGCATCACTACGCACCCTAAACCCTTTCCCAACTCTACTTGGACTCTTTCCTAATTTTCCTACTGCCTTATGTGTAACAAATGAATGGGTAGCTCCAGGATCAAATAACACATAGACAGGCAGGTGATTTAACAGTAAGGTACTTGCAACAACATTAGGGGTGACCTGAGCCTCCTTTTGCATCATAGTGAATGCCCTACCCTGGGTTCGATCCCCTTGTGCCTTGACACGACCCCTGTTACCACTGGCCCAGAACTGAGTCTGTCTAGCCGGTCAATCCACTATAACCGACTACTGCTGGCTCTGTATCTACTACTGGCTCTGAATAAACTCTAACCACCAAGGGCAATCCTTTCTAACATGTCCATGTCGATGACAATAACAACATCCCTTACCTAAATATGGGAAATCCCTCCATCTATGTTCTCCTTGACATATATAACACTGCCCTGGTGTAGTGAAATAGTCTCTGGGATGCTTCTGTCCACACCATATACATAGAGGATAAACAATTGGCCTCTGCTCTGACATCCCTCTAACCGATTCGGATCCATTTCTACTGCCTTGCTGACCTCGAGTAGGTCCAATACCAGAACTTTGAATAGTCCCAACTATTACCCCTTCCTTTCTCCTAAACTAAGGCTTCCCCCTTTTAAGTAAGGGAGGTCTACTAAGGAAACATCAATATCCTTCCTCTTACCTAATATTGCCTGGCCCTGGTGACCCTCTGCTATACATGCTTCTAAAGCCTGAGCCACCTCTATAAGCTCCGTAGCAGACTCAAACCGTAAAGCAATCAATCCCTGTCTCCACTCCTAATGTAATTCATCACGTAATCTATCAATCATATGCTGTTTAGTAGCAATGAACTGTGAAGCAAACATGGAGAGGTCATGGAACCTCCTCTCATACTCTAGTACTGACATGTCCCCTTGTTTGAATGTCAGGAACTCCTGCTCATTGATACTACACTGATAAGAAGAGAAAAATTGCATCTCAAACTGTCTCTTGAATTCACTCCAAGTCCATGTCCTAGGATCCCTTTTGGACTGTATCACCTCCCACCATGACTGGGCTCTATCTGTCATTAACTACGTAGCATAATTCACTCGCCAATCCTCAGGTACTCTCATTTTTGTTATAATGTTCTCTACTTTTCACATCCATCAACCTGTAATCTCTGCATCCTGTTCGCCCAAAAAGAGCTCACATCCCAACTCCCTCATACTCTTTACAATCCCCACTAGAGAAAAGTTTTTTTAATTAAAAAAAAAACTTCCTGGATTCTTCTCATTTTTATAACTTAATGATTGTGTGAATTTTATCATAAAAGTTTGGGGTGTTATAGTTTGAGACTTGGAATAATTGGAATGTGTATAAACAATGAATTTAGGATGTGTACAAGCGATTTGTCGATAACTTGGAACCTCCCAGTATAGGGGAGACTCTACCAAAATTTCGGTAGAAATTTCAGTAAACTTTGTATGAGTTCAACAAAAAAATAAAGTAAACTTTTTTTCCTTTTTTTTATGATTGATGTGCTGGTTTCGAAAGTGGGGATGTTACACTTACAGACCCAAAAAAGCATATATAAAATATGAGAAACGTCATACAACACATAAAAGAGTGATATTGTTTGCAAAATCCATTTGACAATATTTTATGGATCTGCGCAGGTGTTATATCATAGCCTAAAAAATGATTCCATCCTCGACCTTAATGATCTCTATGTTAAACTCATCTCTCATTCCAACACTAGTAGGCCAGCTAAAACGAGCACCACTAAGCTCTTCACCATTATACAATGAGAAGATAAGAGTGTCAAAACATATCTCTAAAGATATAACTATATAATGTTTGATGTAAATAATCTACTTGAACCCATTACCATTAAAACCCTAATCATTAAGGTCTACAATTACTCTTTATAGGAGCGACTATACACTCTTCCTGACTGACCTTTCCTCAATATTATGCAAGTGATGCAAAATTATATTTGAGTAGAGGAAGTGAGTATGACTAGAAAAATACTACCTAGTTTCCAACTACGAAGAGCATAATCTCCCTAATGTCATCAATCTCTTAGGAGGGCATATAAAAGGAGCATAAAAGGATCTATCTATTCATAACCGCCTAATATCCCTTAAGCTCATGACCACACTTTTGACCACCACATGTGTTGAGGTATTGACCATCATTAAAGGAAAAGAATTTGTGTAATACTTGTCTCTTATTAAGAGTGACATGAATGCAAAGAATCTTAATAAGTTTTGTCAGTTTCATCATGACCATAGTTATGATAATGAGGAATTTCATGCCTTAAAAAAAGATAAAAAGATTGATCGTCAAAGGTTACCTCTAATGGTTTATAAGAAAGGAAGTGCAATCCAAACAAATACGAAAAGATCATTATGATGCATTACACGATATTATATAATTTTTTAAAATTGTCCTCTTATGTATGAAAACCTTTTCAACTTTTCAATTTTTCAACTAAAGCAATAACACATAGCACATCTTCACCTCTCAATTGAAATCTCCATGTCTCCAATAAAATACCTAGTGGTGAGATCTTGACATCTCTATTGAAATCTCCATGTTTTCAATAAAATGTACATGGCAAGATATCCAATAAAATATTCATTGAGGTCTCCATGTCTCTACCAAAATCTTTACATCCTAGATAAATTCTTCATGTCTTTAAATTGATCTCTATGTATCTAATATAATCTCCATTGTGAGATCTCTACGTTTCCATTATCTCCAACAAAAATCTCCATCTATATGACATCAACTTACACAATGCTTTAACATTACCTTCATAATCACAAAGAATTCTCCACTCTCTAAATAATAATATTCTCTACTCTAAAATGATGTAACCTTGTCGATATAACGATCTAGAAACCCACAAACAAATCGACCATTTCCAAGAAAACTAAATTTGGACATATGATTGAGCTTGACACAACAACCTGTACCGAGGAACCAAAACAATAGAAATCAAACCCCCACCCAATACCTATGAAGAGATATGAACGAGAATTATTAAAAGATACCATAAAGCTTGGTTAATGCTTTGACAAGTCAGAGTAATTTAATGAAGAACCAAATTAAGAGAATCCTTTCATAGTCACACAATAGATTATTCTGAAATCAAAGTCTACTTAAAAAATACCTAAATACAAGCTAAATAACCATATTTATAATAGATAAAAAGGTGTTAAAGTTGTCGCATGTGTGCGGCGTCGCTGCGATAAGTCCACTCTCAGGTATTTATCCAGGTATTCAGGAAAATGGGGTAGATAAGGAATTGTTGCCTTTTATCAGTGGAAAAATGGAATGGGAGTCGTTACCTAGTATTTTAGTCACTAAGAACCCTAACTAGTCTTAGAGATCGAGCACGACGACTAGTTGCATAAAGGAAAGGTATTAACACCATAAATACGCCCTACCTAAGATAGACTGTATTGTTTAATTGTCTGATATATGTTAAAGTCTAACTGTTAATCCGTCTATGGTTTAAGAAAAGTCCTCCTTAGTAAGGAGATCCCTATTTTATCAGGTAAAACCTAACCATTCTAACGTCAACAAAAAAATTTAATATCCGGAATATGTTTTACGAATAAATTCGTAATCCCCGATATTAAAAGAAAACAAAATATTTTTTTTTGAAATTTTGGCCTTATTACTTTAATAAACTAGTTATTAAAGCTAAAATGCATGCTAAAATATTTTTTGAATTTTTCTTTGTTGTATGAAAATACGATATGAATTTTTCGAGAGACTTGGTCGTATGCATGAAAACAAGATTCTTTTTTTTTATATAATTTTTACAATATTTTAACGAAAATCAGGTATTTTAATACCAAATTCATATCTTTACGGTATAAAAATACAAACCGATATTAATCCAAATGAATAAAAAAACACGCGAGAAAATCACAAATTTTCAAAAATATTTTATGAATTTTTTTTGGACTAGACCGGACCCGACCCACTTATTTTGGGCTAACAGTGGAGCACTCTCCACTATTCATGTGAACAGTGGAGAGTGAATTAATTGTTCACTGGGTTAAAGGGAGTTGTCCGACCCACTTCACATTCTTTTCCATCTGGGTAAGTCACCCATTACAATGAGACCATTTCACCTTTTTATCTTCCATCTAGGTGGGTCATGATGCAACCATATTATTCGATAGTTTCACCCACATTTAACTAGTGTTTTGCCTATGTTTTATATATAAAATGCCTTGATATTCTTTGTTTTATGTTTTGAAGGAACTTTTGGATAAAAGATGCAAAAATGAGTGAATTGGAGGTAATTGACAGATTTGACCTTCAGTCGATGTTTTGTGCAGAGCGTGAGTTCTAGAGGTCGAAATAAAGTGATTCCAGTGGCATTAAAAAGCTAGCATCTATACCTTTTTGGAAATCTAAGTCAAGAAAATAAAATAAGAAGAGGATGGAAATCGCAGCCTTCAAAGTCAAATCTCACAATCTGCCAGTGTTGACCTTTGGTCATTTCAACTTGAATATCTGGATCTACAGAAGTCCAATTGATGCAAGCTAAATTGTTTTGGATTCCTGACTCAAAGGTCTATCAACGCTCCAAATGTTAGCCAAAAACAACATCATATGAGGGAGATAAGATTTTTCAAAGATGACAACTGAATTTTGTCAGCAAACAAGTTTCGTGAAGAAACGAATCCAAATTACGTTCCGAAGCATCTAAACCAATATCCAAGTTTTTATTTTAGCAATTTAGCTCCTCTAAGTCAAATCTTGAAGATTTCATGCAAGGCTATTTCTCCTTATTTAGGAAAATAGTTATTAAAGTACTTAAATGTAAATTGTCTACTTAAGGGAGGACTATTTTGTAAAATAGAAACTAGGGTTTCCTAGGATATAAAAAGAATGAGAGAAGAGAAGGGGGCGACCAACCAAAAGGAGAAAAACACCCCCCTCCTCTAAGAAACTCGAAATTATGCATTCTTCATTCTTCCTTTTTTATTAGTTTTTCAACAAACATGTAAGGCTAAACACTTTTTCCTTGGTTGCAAGGACACGGAAATCTTCAGATTTCAAGAACAGTGAGATTTATTTTACCTTTTCTTTTTAGTTTATATGATGAATATGTTTGTTCTCCTATGCTTATTTTTCCTATGATTGTTTATTTTAATTACTAGAGCAGACTTTAAGTTATTATTGTAGACAATCTATTGCTAAGTTTGATATCAAAACCGGAGTTATGGTATATGAACTTGTGAAGCAACTAAGTTTAATAATTGTGGCGGATCTACGCTTAGGGAGAACATTCAATCAAATCAAACATAGACTGCGGATAGTTATGTTTTATTGATTAATCAACTTATCTAGTTCTTAAGGCTGCCATTGAATTAAATTACTAGTGCGGACATTGTGGTTGTTTGATGGTTAGGGTTAGTTATATGGCGGATCCGTTTACTAACCAATGTTAAGAAGAGATAAATATTTAGAATATAAATTGATGTTTCGTTTCCATGATCAGTTCTGATTTCTTTAGGTGGATGTGTGCTTGCGACCAAGGTTTGTTCTCTTGATAATTTTCTGATTTTATTTAATTTTGCTTGATAGTTTCATGTTTTCTTTTGTTTTAGCCTAGATAACGTCCAAATTCCCCCCCCCCAAATTGCATATCATCTAGCATAATAATCTAACTTGAACCTTTCTCATGGGATCGACCCCTTGCTTGCTCTATACTATCTTGTGTGTTGTGTTTTAAGCTAGGGTAATTAATTTGTGCAACCACGACATCGCAACAGGTCACCAATTTCAATGAGACCAGTTTCAAAACCTTCACATTTTTTCATTTGAGTAGGTCACCCATTATAATGAGACACACACATATTTTTGTATTATTTTGGTTAAAGGAGATCGCCAGATGGGATCTCAGGTTAACCTAACCACACACAAAGTTTAGCTTTGGTTAAAGGGAATCGTTAGATGGGATTTCAGGTTGACCGAGCTACACACCGACTTTGGTTCTAGTTAAAGGAGATCGCCAGATGGGATCTCAGGTTAACTCAACCATACATATTATTTTGGGTTAAAGGGAGTCGCCATATGGGATTTCAGGTTGATCGAGCTACACACAGACCGATTTTGGGACGGACTTTTGTTCCGGTTAAAGGGGATCGTCATATGGGATCTTAAGTTAACTCATCAGTACATGGAATTTAGCTTTGGTTAAAGGGAGTCGCCAGATGGGATTTCAGGTTGACCAGGTTCCACACAGAATTTTGGTTATGGTTAAAAAAAATCGCCAGATAGGATCTCAGGTTAACCCAACCACACACCGATTTAGCTTTGGTTAAAGTGAGTCACTGGATGGGATTTCAGGTTGATCGAGCAACACACAGATTTTGGTTCTAGTTAAAGGAGATCATCAGATAGGATCTCATGTTAACTCAACCATACATAAAATTTTGGTTCTACTTAAAGGAGTTAAAGGAGATCATCAGATAGGATCTCATGTTAACTCAACCATACATGGAATTTTGGTTCTGCTTAAAGGAGATCGCCATATAGGATTTCAGGTTGACCAAGCTCCACATAGAATTTTGGTTCTGCTTAAAGGAGATCGCCAGATAGGATCTCAGGTTAACCTAACCACACATAAATTTTAGCTTTGGTTAAAGCGAGTTGTTAGATGGGATTTCAGGTTGACTGAGCTACACATAGAATTTTGGTTCTGGTTAAAGGAGATTGCCAGATGGGATCTTAGGTTGACCGAACTACTAACATTATCTTAACATTGGAAGAAAAATGAGAAAAACCCTACCATTAGAAAATCTTCAAAAGAAAAAAATAAGTTTAAACCTCGCCATTAGGAGGAACAATTTTAGGTTTTGGTTAAAGGGAATCGCTAGATGAGATTTCAGGTTAACCCAACCAAAGACAAAATTTAGAAAATCGCCAGATTGGGATATCAGAATAGCAAAGTTGTATAGTTTTTTATTATTAGTTTCTGGTTAAAGGGGATTGCTGTAAAGACAGAGTTTCAGAACAACCAAGCTTTAAGAAGTTCAATTTTGTTTATCTTTACAAAACTTACTACTCAAAGTCTTTGTTTCGTAAGCATTGTAAAGAGGGGGGCAACTGTCATCACTCATTTTTGTGTTATTCCCCAAATTCATTTCTTTTTCTTCTCAAAAAAAGGAGAGAATGCCCGAAACGGTACCGTTTTGAACAACACTATTCTTCTTCTTCCCCTAGACGTGTAATAGGGGAAGAAGAAGGTTTTTAAATATTTTTTTCCCGCTCTCTCTCTTTCTTAACATAACCCATACCCTACACCCATTACTGAAGAAATAGAAACCCATGCCTGACCACCATACCATTCCACCATTATGGAAGAAACAAAAGACCCATGCCCGACCATCTTACCCTACGCTTGGACATGGTAGGGTGGTGACACGATAAAAAAATTGATGTCTTATCCCAAGTGCAGGAGTGTCGAAGTAATAAATAACCCGGCAAGACCGGGGTCGAACCATAGGAAGGTGAACTATATAAAATTATAAACAATAAATGAAAAGGAGTTGAAGAGAACTTTTGAGATGTGATATTGATGTAAGGATTAAACAAGGATAAAATAATTATCAATGTTAGATGATCCACTAATGGTATTTCAAATAAATATAGTATAAACTCTTTTTATTACTCAACTAGAAACCACACACAAAGGAGGTTCCAATCGGATTATAAATTATTAACATGATTATATTAATTATCTTATTTGAGTAATGCCAATACTTGTAAATGTGGTCAGGTATTCATGGTGATAACTTATGTTAACAACAAATCAAGTTCCTTTCATAGTACAAGTGTCGGTTATACCATACAGTAGGCTATGAAAGTGTCAAGTATTTGTTGTACCAAGGGTTGTACAACACAAATCTAGATTAACCATTTAACAAGCAATGTATTAAGAGTGAGTAAGATAACAAATACAAAAACATGTTAGTATCAAACATTAAAGTCCATGTTGAGTTTATATTATACTTATTCTTACACCATTATTGTACCCTTTTACCTTGACAAAATTAACTTAGCTAAACGTCATGAAGAAGAAAAACATAAATAAACAATATAAGAACATAAACATGATATAAGTTAACTAAGTATAGTAAAAGAAATTAAAAGCATAAACAAGAGATTAATATAATATAAAATAAAACTTGAACATTATAAAATACAAAGAGAGAGAGTGATCTTGATCTGAACACCAAGATGTCTAAATGTATGGCAAATGCCTCTTTTTATAGGCTAAAATTCAGAATTATTGATTTGATGACTAATTGTTGAGTGGGTGACCACCTCTTGACTTGGTAACAACCATTATCTTTTTGTGTGAACAAAACGTCATTGCTAACATCATAATTTGAACAGATAGTCTTCATGCAAGTTCTGGGCATTTGTCTCAGCTTTCTAACAAAACAAGAATGAGCTCATTTGGACTTCTAGAACTCGAGATATGGGCTGAACACTAAACAGTGTCTGGGCTACAGGACAAATTCTGACTTCTCTTTTGTTGCTACAATTTGAACTTGAAAACGACCGTTTTCAATCTTAGACTCTTCATGAAAGTTTTAGGCCTATGTCTTACTTTCCATCCATGTAAGCCATACCTAAATCCATGTTCTACAACTCCAGTTATGATCCAATAACCGAATGATGTTTTAGTTTGAATTGAACCAACATCTCTTCTTTAAGCTTAGCCCTCTCTTTGTCTTTTCACTTTCAATAATTAAACACATCAATCAATACTTTAAATTGTGAGATATGCCTACATTCAAAATGAACATTTACCATAAATTAAAGATATCTTATGTTATCAGACTTGTTATTATAAAACATGCTCAAGTTAGGGAATTTAATGATACTTTAAGTGCAATATGATGATATAAAACCTTAATGAAAATACATTTTTTAGTACTAATCAGGTGGCCCTCTCCCCCTTCCTCCTATAAATACTGGGGGAGAACTAGAGATCAAAAGGGGGCTGGTGAAAGAAAAGAAAAGAAAAGATAAAGTAGAGGAGATGAGAGAAAAAAAACCAGAGAGAGGAGGGAAAAAATAGAAAAGAAAAAGAACCAGAAGGAAACAGGGGAGAACAAAGGTGGAAAGAAGGAGAGGAGGAAGAGGGAAACAGAAACAGAAAAGAGAGAAAGAGTGAACAAAGCAAAAGATAAGAAATAGAAGAGAAAGAGAGAAGGAAGGAGAGTAGAAACAAAGCAGAAGAAAAAACACATAGAAGAAGAAGAACCGTCGACCGGCACAGTAGCTCCTCATTGCCATGCCATCTCGTTTGGAAGAAGAATCATTAGTGCCACCGTTCCTCCCAGTCATCGTCAGCAGCACCGCCACCGCCACCGCCACCGCCAGAGAACAAAATGAGAAGAATAGAAAAACAGAAGGAAGGAGTATAGCTAACTGAAAGCAGCAGGGAAGAAGAAAAAATATAAACTGGCAGCAACCACCGTCAGCCACCACAACAACACCACCAAGAACCGCCACCAGCATCACCGTGAACCACTAGCATCGCCAACGCCGCCAGGTAAGCTTCCTTCTTCTTCTTCTTCTTCTTCTTCTTCTTCTTCTTCTTCTTCTTCTTCTATGTCTTCACTACCTCCATTATTCACGTTACATATGAACAGTGGAGAGCATCTCCACTGTTTAATGGGCTAGATAGAATCAGCCCAGACCAAAATGACTGGGCCGAACCAATTTCAAAAAAATTCTTTCAGAAATTAGTGATTTTCCTGTGTATTTATCTTTCAATTTTGCTTAATATTGGTTTGTATTTTTATATCATAAAAATACAAATCCGGTATTAAAATACATGGTTTTCGTTGGAACATTGCAAAAACAATTATAAAACAAAAAAATATATTGTTTTCTTGCATACAGCCAAGTCTCTCAAAGATAAAAAAAAATGTATTTTCATTCAACAAAGAAAATTTCAAAACAAATATGTATTAGCATGCATTTTTTGCTTTAATAACTAGTTTATTAAAGTCATGAGAACTAGGCCAACATTTCAAAAAATACCCAAAAATATTTTGTTTTCTTTTAGTATTTGGGATTATGAATTTATATGTAAAATGTTCGATATCAAAAAGGTATTTTTTTTTATATTAGAACGATTAGGTTTTTACCCGATTAGATAAAGACTTCCTTACCGATGAGGACTTTTATTAAACTGTAGACAGACTAACAATTAGAAAACATGACAAGACCTTAGTATTTCTATCAGACGAGTAAACAATGCAGTCTACCTTAGATAGGTCGTATTTGGAGTGCTAATACCTTTCCTTTACGCAACCAGTCTCCGTGCCCGATCTCTAAAATCAGTTAGGGTTGCTAGTGACCAAAATACTAGGTGGCAACTCCCATTCTATTTTTCCACTAATAACAGACAAGAATTCCTTGTCTCCCCATATTTGCCAGATAGATACGACCTGAAAGTGGACAATCGTCGCGACGCCGCACACGTGCGACAAAAGCAATGCTGAAAAATTAACAAACTAGTTCAAAATAAAATAGAAAAAAAAATCATAAATGAACTAAAATATCATAATCCATAAGTCATCCAAGTATCCAACCTCTAACATGTAATCCACACAAACCACTAGTGAGAAATCTCTTGAAATCATTTTAGCTTTCTCTTTCATGTTTTTAGGTATTTCTTTGCACTGTATGTTCTGTAGCATAACCTCTCATGTCTAAAAAATATATGAGGCATAGAATCCCATTTATAGGAAAAATCCAATAACCCTATAAATTATAAAATATCAATTTTCTCGCTGAATAATATCATATATATTATTTTAGAAATTTTTTTAATCAAGTCCCTACTTGATTTTTCTAGTTTTGAAATTGTAATCTCATGCATTAATTACACTGTAGTCCTTAATCTCTAAAACTTATTCACAATGAATTCATATTTGATTAATCATCCTAGATAATTTTGACCAATAGTTCTTAATATATATGACTCATTAGCTTCCTAATAAGTTGATCCAAATATAAATTATAATTCTAATGAAAATAGAATAAAACAATTAAAAAAATAATATATTATTAATTCATCAATTGATTGATTTACATTTTAAGATCAAATGCACCATCTAAAAACATGGCATAATCCCCTAAATATTAATTCATCAATTGATTGATTTATGTTTTAGTGACTAATTTATCAATATAATTATTATTCCTTCATCAAGAATGTTCTATATATATATCATGTAGTGTGTTTACTTTGTCAAATTATGTTTGTTCTCAACACCATAATTATTGATCATTTGAATAAAATATGATTTTTTTTCAAATCTCATTTTGTACTGGGAAAAGATTTTACAATCAATACTATTTGAGAACATGGGGAACATTTTCTCTCATTCATCTAGGATGATGAATTCTCTTTTGATCACTCAAAGACCTTTATATTGTTCATTTTATACCTAATATCTTCTCGTTTGTTACCTTTGATTAGGACAACATGTAGTCAAGATCAAAGTATGACATTCCATTTATAAGATAATTTAATGATTTCAAGTCTAAGAATCACTTATAGAACTGCTACGTGAACATTTTCATAGACACATATAATCTTTACATTTGAAATCCTTATACAGGTCATTTCAGTGTAAATTTCATGTGACAAACACCTACATTTTAGTTCCAAGTATTCCTCATACCTTAGTTTATCAGAACAATTGTTTTTTTTGTCATAAAAGAAAGAACGTAATATATATCAATCTTAATGCACCAAATAATATTTAGTTTTAATAGAGTATTGACTAAGAATATTTAGAAACAATGCTTTAATGAAATAAGAATCTCATAATTATAACAATTTTATAATTTCATTTGCAAAATATTTTTATCACAAGAACTTTATCTTTAATCTAGACTCATTAATCAAATATTAGATTCATTTTTGTCACGTGTAACCAACCGATTAACTATATAACATATGCATTAACATATAAATGCCTTTGGTCACCACATAAAATATTAAAGTTATTTTTGTGATTCAACAATACAAGAACATCTTATTCATTCACTATACACATTACTCCTACTCATTTTTCTACATATTTTTCTCTCTCGTTATTTCTCTTTCTTGTACATTAGTTTTTACTCTTACATTTACTAATTTAAATATCAAATGATTCGTTATTCCAATAAAGTACTTGTTTTTCAAGAATAAGCATGACTAAAGATAAAAGTTTACATTCAATCCCATCACATTCTCACACAAGACATAGCTGTGAAAAGCCTAATCCAATCTAAAGCTTTCACGACTTCATCAAAAATTAAAGAATGATAAAATTTGGTATAACCAACTAAGAATAAATTTCTACTTACAATTTCATAAATAAGAAGTAAATTGAAACTTAAATTTAAAAGCTAAAAGTTAAAACTATAGTTTAATTTGTGAATGATTGATTCCTTAGATTTGCTCCTATTTAATGTAAATAGACATTATATTTCTAAAAACAATTATAAAATTAACTTATAAATTTATCTTATTTTTCATTGTATATCATTTTTTTAATTGCATATACTAACTATCAGTATTAAGATGAAGTATTCCATTTGAAAGTAAATATAAATTTGGATTATGTCAAAAAAAATTTAATTATTCTTCATATTTTTCCCAAGAATTATAAAATATTTAATTAGTTACAAGATACACACGTTAAATTTCTAATTTTTTAGTGAATTGAATACTACAACAAAAATTTATTAACTTTTAGATTATTAAATTTAATATTTGAATTTATTCCTTAAGGTAATTTTGTTCAACTTGTAATTAACACAACTAAAATATATGGTTCTTTCATTTTTTGTAGCACCTAGATCCTCTAACAATGCAATATTCATAACCATCTTTTTCCTTCTTGATCATTTACATTTTTCTTCATTTATATTTTTGTCATCACATTAAATTTCTTTTAATTACACTTCCAAATTATATTCCCATGGTTTTCACTCTTAATTTTTATTTCTATTTATATTTCTTTGTGTTTCCAGTATGTTATTGAGTTTTTTAACATAAAATTAAATATTTATTTTGCAAAATTAAATGAAAATTAGTTGTCAACATCAAATTGAAGAACAAGAACCAAACTTAACATAACTTGAAAAAAGATATACTTTTAAAAAAGTAAAAAAAAAATACAATTTTATCTTTATATTTTTAATTATACAAGTTTAGTCCATGTTATTTTTTACACTTTGGTCTTGAAAAACAATGATGAGAGAGAGAGTGTTCATTCAACCACCATAAATCGATGAACATTATGTCCATTGGTTGATCTTAGAGAGGATATTTTAACGAGGGTGGTTTATCTACTTAAACACATAAAAAAAAGATTTAGACTACTAAGTAGTTTTTTATTTGGCTTGATTTTGTGCTTGAAGTGATTTCATGATGTTTTAAACATAAAAAATCTATTTATTGAGGTTTATAAGATGTTTCTGAAATGTTTTTAGATAAAAACAAGTTCAAAAAAATCTTCCATGATAGATGACATGTCATGGAAGATTTTTTTAAAAAAAATCACCCTATAGACCATTTCATTGTACATATAAATGACGTGTTATGGACCTTGATTTTATAATCACCTCTGATAATTGAAAAATTGTTTTGTAGGGGGAAAATCATCTATTTTTTTTTAGTTGAATTGGAGTGGAAAATCATCTATTACATTAGATGACCTATCACCTGCTATAAATAAAGAATTGGAGTGGATGACGTCTGCTTGAAAAAAAAAAAAAAACTAGTAGGCACGCGGGCCTATACTTTTGATGGTTGGCTAGATTCTTAGGCCTAATTTGCTAGGCTCAATAATACCTGACCTTATTTGTTTGTTTTTTTTCTTAAACTTTTTCTATTTATTAATACTCTTTTTTATTATAATTTGTCTGTAACCTATACCAAGTTAAGAAAAGAGATTACCATGAACGATGCATCGTCTTCTTCTTAAAAACAATTTGGTTGACATGCGAGCCTAGACTTTTGATGGTTGGCCAGGCACTTGGTCATGATCTTATTTTGTTTTATAATTTTTTTTATTTAATAATACTCTCTCGTATTATAATTTGTTTGTAATTGTTTTAGAAAACATTTGTTATTAGCAACAAGAATTAACCCTCAACATAAAATAAATAAAAACATGTAAAATCAAATGGATAGCCTGTGTTAAATATTTGTATTTGCATCTACCTTTTGCTTTTACTAGGAATATTAACTTCCTATTTTATTAGTTAATAAGCATTAACATATCCTTTTTGATTGATCATTTCATTTATTTTTAATTTGTTTTACCAAAACAAAAACAATATCTTTTCATTTTTTTAATTAAAAAAAATCATGATACTAAAAAATGCATCCATAGCACATAAGCTTCCTTCTCTCATGTTAAAAAATTACTTGAAATCTTACTTGTAGTGTAGAGTGGATATAAGGCTAGTTAGCTAAAACATTAAAAGATTTGGGCTATTTCATAGTCCATTCACTTTTTTGAACAGTGAAGTAACTCCTCTCATATTTTTTTATTTTTTTTTTATTTTTTTTTAATTCCATTCTCATACTTATTTTCCTTTTGATTTAATCCTTTTGTGGTCTAACTCAATGATATAAATCTTAAATTGTAGTAAAAAGATAAAATTTCAAGTGAGAAGACCATAATATAAAATATAGATAACATATGGTCAATCCCAAGTTTCTTAAATTTATATTCAGGTCCAAAAAAATTTTAGTCTTTAGATTTTAAAGAGAAGAGAAACTTATCGAAAAACAATGAAGTTGCTTGTTAGCCACATTATGTTTACAAAAAAAAAAGATATTGTGTCAATGGATCTCTCTTCTCGAGAGAAGTTTATAAAGGTGGATTTTCCATCTAAACATGGCAAGAAAGTAGTAGATTAGCATTTGGTTTATTTTAATTTGTTTAATTTTCATTTTAAGAGTGATTTTAGGGTGTTTTAAAGTTGTAAAATTGTTTTTGAGGTTTTAAATGGTGTTTTGGAGGTGTTTTATAATAAAAATGAGTTGAAGAATATCATTCGACAACATCAAGTAACCTACCACTTCAGGCGACTTATCATTCGCCTTAAAAAAAAAATACAAGACCAAACGACACTTCATCAACTATTGATGAAGAAAAAACCAGGCACAAGCCTAGGCTGCTAGGCCCTAGTGTACTTGGGTTTTCATTAAGGCCACACATGTGGACATTCTTTATTAATGCATGATTATTATTATTCTTTACCCCCTTTCATAACTGTTTTTATTTGAATATTGATCTTTTTACAATTTGTTTTAGTTACATGATACTTCAAAGAGATTAGTTTTATTTGAAGCAAATTTTTTCTCTCTTAAATTTTATATAAAATAGCTATATTTTTATAAATTTTGTATGTAAAAAAATAATTTGTTATTGGCAACAACATTTAGTCCTAAGATAAAATTAATGAAAATGTTTGAAAAAAAATGATAATCACTATAAAAGATTTATATATGCCTCTATCTTTTATTTTTAATATGAATATTATCTTTTACATTTTGATATTTAATTAGTGTTAATAATTTTTTTTATTTATCAGTTTATATATTTTTTAATTTATATTTATAAAGCATAAACAATATTTTTTTTATTTCTCAATTAAAAAAAAGATACATGAATATATATTCATAACATAATTATTATTTTTTCATGTTGGAAATTGATTTGAAATTCTATCCGCAGCGTAAACAATGTTTATATTTTTTAATTAAAAAAATCATAATATTTTAAATTACATATAAAACATTAGCACAATATTTTATAATATTCAAAATTAATTTTAATTTTACTAAAAATAATATATATTAAATTACCAAGACTTTCTTTCTTGGGAAAAAGAAAAACCCGAGTTATTATTATTATTATTATTATTTTAGATAGAAAACAACTAAAAAGTTGCTAGAATTTTAGGTGAGGTTAGGTTTTAACGAACTCAATCTCTCCATGAAAACAAGACTTGTAGAGTTGCAGTTCTAGATTACAGTGCCCGTTCACTTGAAAAACAAATTTATGAGTACAATTCAAATTAAAGAAAAAGTGAATCCGAAAAACAAAAGGCTGAAACAAAGGCAATGATAAAAAGAATGCAGGCACGCGAGAGGGATTTAAAAAAAAAAAAAAAAATTAGATAGCTTCCTTTTGATGATCAAGATAGGTAGCATGTGGAAGCTCCTTTATCCACTCAAACGTTCGATGACGTGACATAGCTTGCTTTCCCTGCTGCTGCATCAGCTGCTTTTTCACAATTCTTCTCTTCATCTTCAACTCTTGCAGCTTCTCCTCTGTGGACCCTCTTTCACTTTTATCATTATTGCCATTTCCTGCGCTACGACTCCTGTCGTTACTGCTTTTCAAGGGAAATGGTTTCACTGCACTAACTGAACAGCTACACCCACTTAATAACCCTTCCCTTTTTTGCAACAAACTCTGTTTCCTCCGTTTCTCCATGTTCTTCCCACAATCATTGCTATTATGTCTACTCATATTCTTGATTTTGCACCCGCTTTTACTGCTGTCACTGCTAACATTAATTTTTCCACATTTCTTGATGCTTGAATTGCTTTTGCTGCTACTAGAGCTACTATTTCTACTAACAGAATTACGGACCTTAAGATCTTGTAATTCAATCTCTGGTGTACGGATCAAGCCCAGTCTAAAAAGGTCCCAAAATGAAGAATTTCTCGGTCTGTTACAGGCTGCATTTCCCAGTGAGGTACTGGAAAGTCTAATTTGAGGCTTTGGACTTCGATGGGTTAGAAACTGGTTTTGAAGTTTTGGTTTTATCATTCTTGTGCTGGCAATAGCAGAGCTTGTGTTGTTGCTGCTTGATGAGTAATGACTTCTGCTGCTGCTGCTCATGCCACTGAAAGTGGTGAAAACACCAATTGAATTGTGGTCCGTGGAGGCTGACCTTGATAGGCAATGGCTTGGGTTCAAGCTGCTATCGCTCTCGAACTTGTTAACACCACTTTCTGAGCTAAATGAGAGACGAAGAGGGAGAATTTGGCCTTGAAAGAATATATCATCAGCTGCACACATATCTGATTTCTTAGAAAGATAGCCATCACCACCCCAGGGACCGAAGTCGAAATCTTCTTGATTTGTTTCAGTTCCTTGATGAGCTTCTTGATTTCTACTTGATTGATTGTTCTCTTCTTTCATCCTATTGACTGGTAAATCACACAGTGATAATGCTTCTTCTTCCTGATCTTCTTCCTCTTGAGTACTGAAGTCCGAATGCTCTCGTTTCTCTTCCGCAGAACTTGTAGCCATTTCTGGAAGGTAAAAGTAAAACTAAAGGTTTGTTCAAATACTGTCGGGGTAAGTGTGTTGCAGGCTACCCAAATACAAAGAGATCGAGATTTATATACAAAGAAGAAGATATTTAAATATGAGAAAGAAACATAGATTTTGAATAAGCTTGCATAAGAGAGAGCAAGAGACAAGTGGAATATAAAGAAGTATTCCAGAAAAGAATAGAGAAATGGATAAGTCAGTAAGTGTGTTGCAGGCTACCCAAATACTGTTTTATTTCTTACCAATATGGGACCAAAACACACTGTAGCTACTCAGCCGACCATCACCTGGGCAAGAATGTTTGATCTCTCATTCTCAGAATATTATAGGACGTTGATGCTCATGTGGGACAGTTCTGGTATGAGAAAATCCGGTATGGTCACTTCCGTTTTCTCTTGCAATTTTGGAAATGCAACTCAACTCAATGTCACTCTATGATGGACAGCTTTGTTCGGCACTAGAGGTTTAATAGGGAGATTCATTTAATGGATTAAACTGTTTGGTTGCAAACGAGATTCCTCACTGTATATACGGTAAAAAAGTCCCACTTGGATATGTGATGGTGGCATAATTGAGATGGAGACTAGTGGAGACTGGACAGGAGGGGATTGGTGAGGTTTTAATTAGGAGATTTAGGGGTCGGTGAGTGGGATTGATGTTGCAATAGATTATTAACCTATAAATTTTTGTGGTGAGTTTTGGTTGCAACAAGGTTGAATGTTTTGCCGTGGAAATGGAAAGGATCTATATCTTTAATTTTGCTTTCTAATAGAAAGGACGTTTTACCATACCGACCAGATGAGATAGAAAAGTAATGGCTTATATTGAACTGCATTGGCTGGAAGCAATGCCTTATACGCTTATAATGATTCTTCAAAGAAAGGGTTGGTTGTGTGTTGATATAACATGAAAAGGTGATTGTACAATTGATAAACATGAAAGATCTAGAGGCGGTAGTTGTGGTGTTTGTTTTGAGAGTGTGAAGACACTACTTGTATCAGTCACGAATTATAAGGGCTTGATGTTGCAAAAGAGTTAAAAATACAACAAAGACAATGGATAAAGTTAATTAAAGATCATGATTGCATGATAAATTATTACTCGGAAAAGGCTAATGTTGTTGAAGGTAGTGATTAGTGAATTAAATGCTTGGGGTAGAAGAGAAGTAATAGAATTGAAGAAATTTGATGCTGGACCTGAAGGGTTCTTATTAGCACAACTCAACGTGTGATCAGTTTTTAGAGATAAAGTGTTAGAAGCTCACTAAAATGATGAAGATAGGAAGAAAATGAGTCATATGGTGAAATCAGGAATGAAAACGCCTTTTCAAATTCTAGAAGACGGAATGGTAACAATTGCTAAAGGATGTATCTATCTAGTGATAATGCTCTGAAAAATAAAATTTTAAAATAGGCTCACGAATCTAAGTTTGTTGTGCATCCAGGAAGCATAAGAATGTACAAGCATTTGAAAAATGTTATTGGTGGTTTAATATGAAGAAGGAGATAGCAAACTATGTGGCTCAATGTGTGATATGCTAACAAGTAAAGATGGAGCATCAAAAGCTTGCAGGACCCTTACAATTGGTAACGACCCCAATTTCCGGGACAATGATACTTGTTTCACACGAAAAAAATAACACCTCGTATTTCTATAACCGTTTGAGCCATGAAACTCACAAGAAATAGGTAATATATATTTTTTTACACATTCTGAAATATTCATATAAACATTGTCAAAATTTCTACTGAAGTTTTGGTAGAGTTTCCTCTATATCTAAGACATCCCAAGTTATCGACAAATACCTATGCACTTACATAACAACTTTCCAACTCTTTAATTCAATCATCTTGAATCATATCTTATCATTATTTCAACAACAATTTCATGTCTTCTTTCAAGTATGACACCTTTTTTTAGCATTAAAGACAATTGCAAATGGAATAAATGAACCAATATTCGAACCATAATAAAATCATAAACATTAACAAGTTAAGTAACTTAAGTTAGCTATATAGATGTAGGAAGACAAAAACATTTAGATCATAAGTTATAAATTTATAATCTATTTAATTATAGACCCAAAAGATATAAAATGCCTTGATGTTTATCATCACTACCTATAGCTAAAAAGGAAATTTTTATATCAAGCTACTACTTACACATATTAACCTCATCATAACCATATTAAACCTAGTTCATCTACACTTGCATACCCTACATTGTCATTAGGGCCTATAAATACTACTATGTGAACTTCCACAACAACTATATTTTTACTACTCTTACATCATGACATAACCCTCCTAATAGTCTATAAACAAGACACAATTAGTTCATGTCAATAACTCAAGTTGACATCACACATATATATATATATACTTTTTATCGTCTCACTTTCAATTCATATTACTTTCAATATTGCTACCACTCATAGTATATGTAAACATCGTTTTATTCCATATATAAATCTTTAGAACAACGGTCATTCACCTATCATATGTAGTGGCCTACACTCATCCATCATCTTCTAGTTTGATTATTAACATCACTACTCATTACTTTACCTTAGGACGCATTTGTTGTCTTAATCATCCTATCTTCCATTAACGACTCACCTTAATCTTCTTATATAAGTTTTCCAAGTAAACCAACCCTCTCCCATTGGATACACTGTACCTACTTGTGTTTATTTCTTTGTCACCAACCCTTACCCTGTCATCCTTACGACCCATCATGAGCTTTTCTTTGTTAATTATTTTTCCATAATTTTTTGGCTATTAAACAATCTTGTTCTTAATCTCAATTAATATCATTACTCCCCGACTCATGGAATATTCGTTAAACTATGTTGGTCACCTTTAAAACTTTCACTACAACTCAATGTCTTGTTTAAAACTTGTTATCCATATAGTTGTCACATAATCCCAACTATCCTCACAATGATGCCAACTAAATTTGGCCATCCACTTAAGGATGCCGATAGATCTGGCCATCCATATAAGGATGTCAATCAAATTCGGCCATCCACATAAGGACACCTCTCAAATTTGGCCATCCACACCTCTTGGTTGTTTCACTTTATTCATTCTTTTCTTTTATACTTTCAACATAAAGATTTTGAACATGCATTTAAAGGATTCACAATTATAGAATTAATAAAACCTTAAAAGTAATTGTAAGATGTCGAGGTGTCAAGCACCTACCTGAAGTCTCATGTCATATAGTCGTACCCGATTAACATGTAGTCCCTGTAACCTCTCATGAACCAATAAAATTCAACCATCACCAATGATTCCACTAACACTCAAAATTGACACTTCCCATCTTTAATTAATTCAAAATCTTGGTTTTATTAAAAAAAACAATTTTCTTATCATTTCACACATACACATAATGCCTAATACTTCACGTTATAATAATATAACATTGTTTAGTATTTTACTCATAACTGAAGTTGTAAACCTCGATTTTGTGCATGGCTAACTAGTTGGTCGTCAGAACCTCCAAAATATAATTTTAACTATTCTATAACAAACAAAATAAATTTGTAGTATGATTGTGAAAACCAAGTCGAACCCAAGTGAAATTTCATTTAATCTTCCTACAATATACTGAAATAAAATAGAATGGGGGATTTGAATAAAAAATTAAAGAAACAAAATTCTAAAAATAAAAATAATAAATTGATATGTTGTTAACTCAGTTCAAAGGCCTAGACATCTATTCTTATAAAGCTATTGATCGTCAAAGTAAAATGAATATTCTTTCAATTTAAAAAAATAAATTCGATATCCCTTAAAGCTAAGGGGGATCAAGGAGATTTTGAGTAAATTAATTAGATAAAGCTTTCTAATCAATTTATTACCATCAAGCGAATTTAATATCGAAAAGCAATTTTAATTCACTCGACAGTAATCTTAGGAGCAAAATCTGTAAAATTTATTTTAAGCAACATTTCAAAAGCTTGAGAAATTTAACTTAGCTTATTCTTCCCTAATAAATTCAAGTGATAGTTTTAGCAATTAAGTTAACTCCTTTGCTTCTTATTCTAGTCCATGACAACAATTACGAATTGAAATAAGAACATGTATACCATCTCAAAACAATTCAATAAGCATGAACAAAAATCAATAGCATAATTCTAAAATAAGGATAAATAAGTACTTGAATGTGAAAAAATTTACAATGATAACGTTACTTCTCACAACTTAATAATGAAGATGGTGTTTATTCCCCTTGAACTGAAAGCCAAAGTTTAGTTCATAGTTACTGGAAAATTAACAAAAACATAGAAGAAAAGAATGTTGTAATGTGGCTTAGTTCAAGGTATGAAATCTTTGGTAAGGTATCTTAAAAGTCGTTAAAACTGATGGAACAAAATACCCAAAGCAAGAAATAAAATTTTAAACACTCCCCCCCAGCCATTTTGAACCTGGCGAACATTAAAGCTACATTATCCTTCTTTGTTGGAAAATTGATCGTTCAATAGTTAGAACAAATTCCTCAATTTGCAATCATAATATAATATGACTTATGTTTTGTTTTTTTTCAAAGTAAAAGCTTGTTCCCTCGCACCTATATAACAACTTCTGAATTTAAGACACCCTCACACTTATTTCATGTATTTCCATACTTGTATAATGATGTATGATGCTCTATTAGTTTTAAGGCTTGGGTAAGACACTATTTAGTTTATGGCTTGTAATGCGAGTTTATGATCAAAGAAAATTTTTATCAACTCAAATGGGGTCTTAAATGGAAAATTTATCAAACAATGGGTTGCTAGGCCATATAAGGTACATAACAAAGAATGCTTTAATCATGTTCATGTATGCATGTAAGAGTATGGTTTTGATTAGAATCAGAGCAAGTTCTAGAGAAACAAAACCAATGGAAGAAAATCACGCATGAAAGGAAAATAGAGACCAATATAGATGTGTTGGTCATAAGGCTCAAAATCTCATAGGCTTATTATAAATCCAGTTACTTTAGTCTTAAAAAAAAGTAGCTTGACTAAACAATCTTTAAAAAAAAAAACAAAATCATCATTGAATCATGTTATGATTTTTTTACGAGCTCAATTAAGAATTCATTAATGATATTAACAATCAAGACATTGAAATAGCACCACCACAAAAAATATTTTGATCCCATAAATATGAAAATTACATTTGCAACAAACAGTCCCCAAATCGCTGATTTTAAAACATGAATGTGCAGGCATATTAGAATTGCCAAAATAGAGCATAATGCCACAAACATAGATAACCCGTAAATCCCCCCACACTTAATATGGACATTGTCTTCAATGACCGTATTAAAGAGAGACGAGGAAGTAGTTTTTCTTTTTGGACTTCGGTTAGAACATTTGCAATAATCATTGGTAGGGTTTCATCCTCTTCCAAGTACACATACTTCAAATGTTTGGGTAAAGATTTCAATTCCAGCTTCGAGGCCTGTTCGATAGAAGGTAAAACCTTTTCATAAGAATTTGGTAGTTATAAAAGAGAGTTAACCAACCTATTTGGCATTTCAAGTAGTGAATGCAAAAACATAATTGCTTTTTTCATGTCCATATTATTTAGTCTTCTGGATATTTTTTCACTAATCAACTAACACACCCTACAATCACATATTTACAACCCATCAAAATTCAAAAATAATTAATACATAAACTAAACATCATCAAAATTCTGAAATGGACCTTTTAAAGATTGGGAATATATTGGAGAGGTTTTTATAAACAAGGGAACAATGCTGAAAGGCTTTAGAAATGGAGTAATAGTGGCGGCGCATAGTCTTCATGCGCCACCATTACTGTCAAACTGTGGGACCACGAGCTGATGTTAGTGGATTGAAGAAAACTGTTGGATCAATTAGATCTCCTTCTTCTCTTCACGTCCATGCCAGCAGTGTAACTAGGAACCACCTCCAACAAAATATCCAAGTAAGGAAAGTTTTACTTTTTTGGTTATTTTAATTCCTGTTCTCCTTGGTTTGTTCTCAGTTTCTTCTTCCTTCCCACCATCAATTAGGCTACTGTTATTATTGGTTATGGTTGGCTATGGTTGTGGAAAAGTTGTTGTCATTGTTGTTGGTTGGAAGAGGAAAAATATTGTTGGTGAGGGTTTGTCATGTGTCAAGAAGTGGAAGATATTGGTTTGAGAGAAACATAAGCTGATGTGGTGGTCTGAAAGGTGAGTGGATGATTGTTGTTAATGGTGGTATTATGGTTTGCAATTGATGGAATACAAAGGTATGCAGGAAATGGGTCTTAATTTGAAGAAGCTAGGCATGGTGATTGCGTGAATGATTGATAATGGTTGTGTGTGGTATAGCTAGTTAGAGGAGGAAACGTAGTTGAGAGGAGCCATCATCGACGATGTCAAGAAGTGGAAAGGTTGTTATTGTGGTTATTGATTTTAGGCCACTAGTGTCAGGTTTTTATGCTAGCGAAGATAGAAAGATGGGAGTGGTGGTAGTTGTGTGGCTTGGTAGTATTATGAAATGTATATATATAGGAAATATTATAGGACTACTCAAGTGTTGTAATCTCTACCTTAACTATTGTATATTACCCTACATATATAAATAGGAAAGATTGGGTAACTAATAGGTTAAGCCTCATATTTCTAATCAACTTGGTATCAGAGCCTTAACACATTAAAACTCCTCTCTCCCTAATGGACTCTGCTGCTACCGACTTTTCCCTCCACCAAACTAGTGCTGTAACACCGCTAGCCGGTCACACATAGGCTATTGTTGGTGGCTCATTTCCACAGCAGCAGACCCCCTCTCTTGCAGAGCAAAATAATGGTTCCTCCTCTTCATATTATGGGGACCTCAACTCCAACCATGGTTGCTTTGTCCAATACTCAACAAGTTATTTTGTTAAAGCTTACAAACAATAATTATTTTTATTGGTGAATGCAGATGAAGTCATATCTTCTTGGTCGGGTATCTTCCACTTTGTTGATGTCTCTGTGCCATGTCTTCCTTCTCATATATATGAAATTGACAACTTATTTTGAGTGTGTTACTCTTTTCTCTTTCAATGGATGTACTGCATCTTGTGGTAGACTGTCAGACCTCTAATTATGTTTGGCGTACTCTTGAGCAAGCTTTCGCCTCTCCATATAATTCTCGCATTATGCATAGTATTATAACAGCCTCAGCTTAATCCATAACAGAGGTTGTTTTCATTGCAACTGGCGTCCTAACAGCAATTACAATAGCCACCAACACATATCTGACTTTCGTGGTTTTCAGGGGTACCGACTAGAAGTAGAGCAACTGAAAACGGAACATAAAGAACTCTGGTTTGTCATAGTGGTCTCCTCACCAGTTTTTTGAGCAAAACATCAAGTGCCTGCTCTGCTTCTCCTTTGGCCACACAGTCCCTCAATGCGCTTAGTTTCGCAGCAGTGGATAGCAGCCTACTACCCATCTTACTACTGGTAATGCTTCTGCTTCTACTTGGTTCAAGGACACTAGTGCGAACTAGCACGTTACGCCCGATCTTGCAACTCTGACCGAGTCTACACCCTATCTCGGTAATGATCATTTGCATGTTGGTGACGATAAGGGCCTTTTCATATCCAATATTAGACATACCTTGTTACATACCCCCAAAACATAAGTTTACCTTATTTAACATTCTTCATGTTCCTCATATTACTAAGTCGCTACTTTCTGTTAAGAAATTTTATCGTGATAAAAATGTCTATTTTAAAATGTATATATATATATATATATATATATATAGAGAGAGAGAGAGAGTAAATATTACAGGACTACTCTAGTGTAATAATCTACACCTTAACTATTTTAAAAAGTTTGCTAACTAATAGGTTACGCGTCCTATTTCTCTTCAACTGGCAACAATGACTGGTGTTCAGTGGGTTCTGTGTTGGGTTTTATTCATGTTGGAGAAGATATTTTTTTGCAGGATAAAGGCGTCAATGTAGCTTAATAGAAAGAGAAAAAGCTATGAAAAATTGGTGCATGTAGGTTAAGTCCAGTATAGGGGCATAATTTTCTTAATGAATTAGAGAAAGATGGGGGATGATCTTTTTGTATGGTTGTTAGTCAGGGTGTAAAAATAGGTCTAGTGTTTTTTTATAAGTGAGAGAGTACTCTTTTTTTTTTTTTTCACTCTTGTATTTTATGGGTCCTCCTAGGTTAATTTTTTTATAGCCTCTCCGCCTCTGTCTTGCTAAATTTTTTTCAATATGTACAAGCCAAAGATTTTATTCATTTTCTCTCAATTGCTTGATCTTTAGGCAACTTGGTGAACAAATAACTTAAAGTCACTTTGGTCCTTTTTTTTTCTTTACGCTTTTGGTCCCCTCATCCATTTTGTTTTTATTTTTTTCATTTTTTCCTTTTTTTGTATTTTGATTTTTTTTCCCTGAAAAAGGCAATGACAACATTAACTCAATGAGAAAAATTAATTAAAATTTTTGAAATGAAAGTGTTAATAATTGAACGCGGTGAAAGCAAATTTAAAAATTTTGGATTCTTTCAAAAATGATGTTGAAAATTACATGAATGCATCAAAAATATATTATTTTTATTATTATTTTCAATGTTTTTTAGTTATTTTTTAATATTTTGAAAAGGGATTAAAAAATTGGGTTACGACCCGATTGATAATTAAATGGGACAATCATAAAAATAGACACCAAAGAACATTCAATACTCAAAGCATAAACTCAACAATAAGAACAAATTAGATCTTACTTTGTTATTGATTATGAGGCTTCTATTTCCTTTGACCAAATAAAAATTTAGTTACATAATACCATGATGAAAACTCAAAAGAGAAAACGAGATAAGGGAAGACGGAAGAGAGAGGAGCCAAGTCTAATATGATCTCACTCACCTCTTTTACATGTTAATTTTTCTCTTTAGAAGCCTATAAAATCTCCTAAAAATACTCTCAATGTTATCCTTTAATAATAAAAATACTCTCAATGTTAGTCTCTAATAATAACCACCAAATCTGAATAGTTAATAAAATTATTAAATAATAAAATAGAGTCCTAGTATAATAAGGAAATTGATGTCTTCAGATGGCATTCATGCACCAAATTTGGAAGCTTCCAAAAATAAATCACATCATAATAGATTTGCATGCCAAAAGACGTTCCAACATATTGGCAGTATAGTTGAAGCGACTTTATGCCCAATTTATTTCTTGATGTAGTTAGTATCTCTGAAAACACAAAACATGAAAGTTGTAGAGTTATTTCTTATGGTTCCATAAAATTATGAATGATTTATATACATGGACATTACTAGAATAGCAAGTTAAGTAGAAGTTGAGGAAATCAAGAAGATATAAAGATCATTTTGGTATTATTGCATTGGCTTGTATTCATTGATCAAACAATTATGTTTATATATATGATAAGACATAATTATTCAAGAATGAGATTGTGAGAGATAATAAAAAAATATGATAAATGATCAAGGGTACGATATATTGCATCTACTTTATATCCTATTATTCAAGAAGTTATCTATTTGTAAAAAATGTATAGAAAATGAGCTCTCGAAGTATGAATGGTTACACAGAAATCTATTTGCTAAGTATGAAGATTATAGAATTAATGAGAGAGCTAATCCCATTATGTATGAGTGAGAGATGAAGAAAAAAACTTGATTTGGGTCACCTATGATGGTGCAACCCAATCCATATTAATATTAATTATATTAATAAGGTAATAGAAGAGAAAATGAGGAAGAGTTATATCTTGAGAATAACTATCAACGGTTAGTAACTCTTTACCCTTATAAATATATCTATTAACAATAATAAATAACTATCAAACTTATTTTTACTTGATCTACTTCTTTTCTCCCAAAATCATGAATTTATTTTTTCCCAAACCCAAATTAGCATAATTGATTAGTGAGTTTTCCTTAATTTTTTTTTATTATTTGCATCTTGGTTTGACTAGTTACTGGGTGGATTTGATGGTTGGATGACGAAGCTAGGGAAATTGATGGTCCTAATGCTTCCAAGCAATTATGGTAACGAAGAGGATGGTGAAAGGAAGGCACCAAAAATTAACAATCCAAAGTGTGACAAAGCACATGGTTATGGTTAATGGAAAAGATCAATAAAGAGAATTCTTGCTTATAAGAGAGGATTTCATGCTCCTCTAATTGATAACCCAAATTATGACGGTATATACAAACCTCAAGAGATTCTAAACCCTGATTACTTTATGTTAGAAAAGAAAGATAGGGTGTGGTAGCTAATTTATAAGAACAAATATAAGAACAAAGCTAAAGAACAAGAAGAATAATGAGATGAATGGTATTTTATTAAATTTTTTCTCAAAAGATATACCTTTCTAGCTATTTTCTATCTCTCTCAACTTGTATATAATGCTTAAGATTACAAGACTATTTATAGGCCTCAAGTCCTAGCTAATCAAGCAATTAAATTATTCAAAGGAAATCTAACATTCTAATTAAACAAGGATTGTAATAAACTAGTTTATTACAAATCCTTCTTCATCAAGGATTCCTATATTAAATAGGATTTCTCCTTTAGCTAATATTAAATATAAACTCTAAATTATATTAGCCTAAATCCTAGTTGATATTGAACTTCAAAACTCCCCCTCAATATCAACTGTCATTGTTCTTCATAACTCCTAGCATATCTCTCATCTTTGTAAAAATATCATATTTAAGTGGCTTTGTGAAAATATCTGCGACTTAGTTTTGAGTCTTCACATACTTGACTTCAATTTCCTTGTTTGTAATGCAATCTCTTAGATAATAAAATCTTCTGTCAATGTGCTTACTTCTGACATGAAAAACTTGATTTTTAGCTAATGTAATGGCTGATGAGTTGTCCACGTAAATCTTTGTAGGCTTTTCTCGTGGCATTCGCAACTCCTTCAATAATCTTCTTATCCATATGGAATGATAAACACATGTTGTGGTAGCTACATATTCAGTTTCACAAATAGATAATATGACAGTAGATTGCTTCTTTGAACTCCATGTCAAAGTTGTGTCTCCCATGTAGAAAACCAAACTTGTAGTGTTCTTTCGATCACCCATAACTCCAGCCCAATCACTACTATTATAACCCACAAGATCAAAGCTATTAGAATAATCGTAGAACAAGCCAAAATCTATGGTACCTTTAATGTATCATAGAATTTGCTTCAAGGCTTTAAAGTTAGTCATAGTTGGTGTCTCTATAAACCTACTCACAAGTCTTACTCCATAAAAAATATTCGGACAAGTGCATGTCAAATATCTTAAACTCTTAACTAAGCTCTTAAATGTTGTAGAGTTTATCTTCTCCCCTTCATCATTCTTTGACTTCTTCACTCCACACTCGACTCGAGTGTTCACTTTTGCACAATCCTCCATTTTGATTTTCTTGAGAATCTCCCTTACAAACTTCTCTTGATTCATAAAGATTCTATCTTTTCCTTGTTTGATCTCAATCCATAAATAGTAGGACATGAGACCAATATCTGTCATCTCAAACTCTTTGATCATTACTTGCTTGAAGTCTCCAAACATCTTTGGATTATTTCCTGTAAAGATTAAGTCACCACATACAAACATACAATAAGTGTATCACCACTCTCTTTGAACTTTACATAGATAACAGATTCATAGGGGCACTTAACAAATCCATTCTTCAAGAAATAGCCATCAATACGACTATACCAAGCCCTTGGGGTTTGCTTCAATCCATACAAGACTTTATTTAACTTTAAAACCTTGTTTTCATGTCCCTTTACTTCATAACTCATAGGTTGCTCAATGTAGATCTCTTCTTCAAGAAAACCATTAAGAAAGGTTGATTTGACATCCATTTGATAGATTCTCCATCTATGTTGGGCAGTGGTGACAATGATTAATCGAATGGTCTCCAATCTAAGAACAAGAGCATAAACCTTTTCATAGTCAATCATATGCTTTTGATTATAACCTTTTGCCACTAACTGTGCCTTGTATCTCTCAATTTCTTCTTTGGCATTCTTTTTTTCTTTCTAGATTCATTGGACACCTATTGGAACCAATCTCCATATGTCATTCTTCTTAATTGATGCAATCTTCTCATCCATACCAATTCTTTATTTTACATTATTTATTGCTTCATCAAACATTATAATCTCACATGTAGCAAGATGACAATATAGTGCTACATCATTAATAGAATTAGTTACCTCATATAACTCATTAAGGTTCCTCATCTTTCTTGGTGGAGTGCCACTACTTGAGCTTTCATTAGAAAAGGAAGAAGAAGTTGAGCTCATTGGTGTTTATGGAGGTGTGACTATAGGTTCTTGATGATCTTCATATCTTTCCTCCTCTTCATCAAGAATTGATAAGAAGTCATATTTCTCACTATCATTAACCTTCTAATCTCATGCTCCTTCTTCATTGAACTTAATATCTTTACTAATCACTATCTTTTCTTTATTAGGGTTGTAAAACTTGTATCCTTTAGACTTTTAGTCATAGCCCACAAAGATTATCTTTTTACTTTTGTCATCTAGCTTGGTCCTTACTTGATCATCTACATGCACATAACCAATGCTCCCAAAAACTTTCAAGTGAGAGACACATGATTTTCTTCCACTTCATGCTTCTTGTGGAGTCATGTCATTCAAGCTTTTAGCAGGACATCTATTTGACAAGTAGATAACATAATCTACAGCTTTAGCCCAAAACTCTATAGGCATTTTCTTGGTTTTGAGCATGTTTATCGCCATGTTAAGGATGCTTCAATTCTTCTCTCCACCACGCCATTTTGTTGTGGGGATCTAGGCACTATTAGGAGTCTCTTTATACCATGATCTTCACAAAACTTATTAAAATCATTAGAATAAAATTCACCCCCCTTATATGTCCTAAGTAATTTTAATGAATAACCACTTTCCTTTACAACTAATACTTTAAACTTCTTAAAAACACTAAACACATTAGACTTTTATTTTAAGACGTATACCCAAGTCTTTCTACTATAATCATCAATAAAAAGTAGAAAATATAAGTTTTTACCAAACGAACATGGTTTGATATGACCATAAACATTGGCATGTATTTCTTATAAGGGTTGATTTGCTCTTGATGTAGACTCATTCAAAAAAACTCTTACAAAATTATTTGCCCACTAAATATCCTTCACACAACTGATTTGAATGTATAATGAATGGTAGACCCTTCAACATCTCCTTTTGTGTCATCATCTTCAAGCTATCAAAGTTTACATGCCTAAGTCTCATATGTCAAAGCCAACTTTCATCTTTCACACATGCATTTAGGCATTTAGGCACGTCCGTCTCTATATTTAGTAAGAACATTCCATTCTTTGTCATGACTACATTTGCAATCATATCTCCTTTAGTGTCAAGTAATGTAAAAATACAATCTTTCATCTTAATCTCATACCCCTTCTCCAGTAATTGTCTTAAGCTCAATATGTTGTTTTTCACCGTTGGTATATAATAGACATCACCAATAAATTGATTACTTACATCTTTTAATTTAATCAAAATTGTACCTTTTCCTTTGATGGAAAACCTTTGAATGATCTACAAAAGTGACATTCCTTTAATTGCTTCATCAAGCTCCATGAACTTGTCTTTATCTCCACATATGTGGTTGCTAGCTCCATTGTTTAGGTACCACATGTTCTCTTTGTCCTACATTCTCTCATTATGCACTAGTAGTAGAGTGGCTTCCTTTTGTTCTTCTATCATAATATTTGCATTCTCTTCAACCTTTTTGGTTGAATTCCAGCAATCCCTAGCATAATGACCTGTCTTTTTATAATTATAGCATGTAACTTTTGATTTGTCAAATCTGGATCTCAGATTGTTACTGCCAATTGAACCATTCGACCAGTTCCCTTCATTCGGTTGACTGTTTGATTTGTTGGGGCTGCTTTGGCCTCCTCTTCCAAATCTTCTTCTTCCTCCTTGGGAATATCCAAAACTATCTTGCTTTGAAAACAGTGCTTGTGCACCCACATCCTCTTGAGTCTCATTGACTCTTTCCTCATGGGCTTGTAATTTTCCCATAAGACCTTGTATTGAAAGAAAATTCATATTTTGCGACTCCTCTATTGCGACCACCATATAATGGAACTTCTTTTATAGCAAGTATAAGATCTTCTCAACCACACGTCTCTCTTCCATCTTCTCCCAATATCTCTTCATTTGATTGTATATGGCCAATACTCTAGCAAAGTATTCTAAAATATTTTTTGGTTCAAGCATATGTAACTTTTTAAAGTCACCACGTAGTTTTTGTAAACGTACCTTTCTCACATTGTCAGCTTCTTGGTTTGACTCTTGCAAAACTTCTAATGCTTGCTTGGTAGTGGTTGCATTGGCCACTATCTCAAAAGTGGTGTCATCCAGATATTGGTGGATGATTGTTAGTGCTAGTTGATCTTTCCTCCGTGCCTTTTCCACGGCCTCTATTTGGGCTGAAGTCAACGTCACTCCATTTATAGGCTCCTCAAAGCCTTTTTCAACCGTCTCTCATACATCTTGGGAACCTAGCCAAGCTTTTACTCGAATATACCAAGCTTGATAGTTGTCCTTTGTCAACCTAGGACATTGAAGTGGAAGGTTTGAATTGGCCATATTAAATAATCAAAGGTAAGCTCTGATACCACTTGTTAGAAAATAAGGATAAGGTGTACTAGCTAATTTATAAGACCAAACATAAGAACAAAGCTAAAGAACAAGAATAAGAATGAGATGAATAATATTTTATTAAAAGTTTTCTCAAAAGATACACCTTTCTAACTCTTTTCTATATCTCTCTCAACTTGTATATAATGCTTAAGATTACAAGCCTATTTATAGGCCTCAAGTCCTAGCTAATTAAAGAATTAAATTATTCAAAGGAAATCCTAATTTAATAAGGAATTTAACATCTTAATTAAGCAAGGATTGTAACAAACTATTTTATTACAAATCATTTTTCATCAAAGATTCCTATATTAATTAGAATTCCTCTTTTAACTAATATTCAAATTCTTATAAACTCTAAATCTTATTAGCCTAAATCCTAGTCGATATTCAACTTCAACACTTTAAGTTTGATAAACCTGATTTTAGGCCTCTTGCTTCAATTAGTTTTGAGATTCAGACCATGTAGGATGGCATATTGTTTGACAGTATCCAGTCGGTGATGAGAAGACCACAAACATGCATGTAGAGAGAATCAACATGGAAATTGTAGTTAGAAGTTAAGAAAGAGATGGGAAAGGCTGAAGAACAGCTGCTGGAGATGGCATCTCCAACTTTCAAGTAATATATTCATCTCAACCATACCTCTTTGTTAATTGTTTTTTTTTATTTTTCTTTTTTGGTGATGGAAATGATTGTACTACTCATCTCTGGTTATAATTCTATTTCATATCCTATCGAACTTCTTTTTTTTTTTTAAGGACTGCCATTGTAGCGCTGTTTAAACAAGCACAAACACTCGTAAAAGATTAAGATTTAACTCAACTAATTGAAGCCTATAACATACATGTTTGAAGTGCCAATTATTATGATATTGTGACGAACAACCAAACACAAGGCATCGATTTGTTAATAAACAAGAAGTTATTATATAACCGCTCGTATAAAGAAATTAAAGGAAATTAACGAAGTGCTCTTTCTTTATTTAATATAGATATATAAAAACATCATATTGTTTTTAAGGGACTATAACACCATTAGTTGTGTTAGTTGCCGTAGGAGAAGTCTCAAGAGGAGAGAGCTCCGCCAGAAATAGTTGGCGCATCAGTACTGGCACCAGCGCCACGGCCAGTCTTCGGCTCAAGATGACCTTCAGTCCCATACGCTTTACGCTTGTAATCCTCCAAGTCTCCGTAATTCACGTAAGGACTGTCCTCAACTGGGAGACCCTCTGAGTTTACCTTCTTGTCTTCATGAGAACTCTCTGGCCTTTTCTCCATCTGCTGCTCATGCTTTTTCTCTTGCTTCTTCTCCATTTTCTTCCCTGATCTCTGAACTTTTGATGTTTCATCTGATGCATGGGACACCACATCACCTTATATCCCGTTTTGTCACTTGCTGTGGGTTTGACAAGTGTATTGTACGTGTCTACATTATATGTGCTGTGAGCTCTACGTGTTAAGTGCAAATACGCGAGTATGCTACTTGGTTTTCTGGTGTATATTACCTTTGTTTATTATAGCTTGCTCGTACCACTACAATCCTTATATTTGGAAACAGTCAAAAGACTTTGTATTTTGCAATTTCAACGTGCATATAAATCAACTTGCAATTATGTGTCACCCTGTTGAGCGCTTATGAGAGATTTGAATATGATTTTCTTTAAATATAATGCTGCCTGGCAAACAGCCAACCCTGTATTCTTGTAATGGAAGCATGGTTATTTAATATGGCCCAGGTCAGCCGGTAAAAGAGTCAGGTACTCTGTAACATAACATGATTCGGGTTAACTTTAAAAAATAAAAAATAAATGTTTGAAAAATAAAATTAAGAGATAAACCATATGACACCATATGAATTTATGCTATATATAATTATCCCACATCAAAAAATTAAAAAACATTCCATGTAAAAATAAGTTATATACAATTATCTCATATAAAAAAAAGTAAAAAACATTCCATGTAGAAAAAATGTTAAATATATAGTAATTTCACATCGAAAAGTTAAGAAATATTCTTTATAAATATAGCCTATTAAATAATATACGAGGCTAAATATTTATAAATTAATTATATATTTTTTGGGGTTTATTTTAACAAAAAAAATTGAGTTTCACTCGGGTTACGTCATGCCACACCACCCAGGTTCCAGGTTAACCTAGTAGGTCATCCAGGTTTTACAAAACCAATTGCAAGTTTGAGTTTTGTTTATTTGAAATTCGACTAAAGCCTCGAGTCATTCAGATCCTGAATTAATTTATTGGGCCAAGTTAGGTTTTATACTATGAATGAAAATATTGATGGGTGATATTGAAATTTTTGAAAATTAAAAAATAAAATTAAAAATTAAAAATTTTAAACTATATTCAAGTGGAACATTGATGAATTTGCAAGAGTTAAACTAAATTTTACCCAAATTAGCGCCGATGAGCTAA
>Ga0307517_10001292_pt1 | contig 41995 bp, 43 predicted proteins | sample 23_EM_MG_FD_194515 | JGI IMG/M metagenome (GOLD analysis project Ga0307517, IMG submission 194515) | Populus trichocarpa ectomycorrhiza microbial communities from riparian zone in the Pacific Northwest, United States - 23_EM | ecosystem: Host-associated > Plants > Roots > Unclassified | place...
ACAAGTTAGCGAGTTATATTCTAACTCTTTGATATTTGACTATACTTTATTGCTTTACCTTTATCAAACAATTACGAACGAGCCTTCCTGACTATTAATCCGTTGTCTCGAATATCCTTGGCCTAGTTAGCTCGGAATCCTACCGTGTTAACTACCCCGTAAGACCCACTTCCTGCCGGGATGGACAAAATCCAGTGGCAAACCCACGAACATGTTTACTAGATGGAGCTAACTGAGCCCACCCTTGCGAACCTGCTTGCGGGCATAGACAGAATCTTGTCACGTGGATTCGGATATCGTATGCTCATTGGTGCGACGGGGAAGGGTACACGTTTGCTGCGAGATGATCCTGAGGAGCTGTTGCCGCTTGCTGAAATGATCCGAATCACAAATAGCAGGCATGTCCGCATATGGTGGTCCTTGAATCCGCCAAGCGAACCAATTGATCTGCTCTTCTGTGCCCATAGCAGCACCAATACAGAAGATAGCACCCCTGCTCCTGGTGACCTCCGGTTTAACCCACGCGATAACCAGTGCACCCCTTCAGATGAGCAGTGGCCCAGTAGCGATGAGGAGCCGAACTCTGACGGCCACCAGCCAGAGTCGTCCGCTGCGGCCGCAAAGCGAACCACCTCATCGAGGACCACCAGGAGCGGTAATACCACAAAAAAGACTGAGCGAACACAGCGCATCAATTGGGCGGACGTTGGCGAATCAGAGCCAGAGTCTGATGTCTCTGCTGATCGGGGCCTCGATTTCGCAAATGGGGCGATCCCGGCCCTGGATTCCGGCCCTACATCGTCTTCTGGTAAGCAAGCTTCTGTCCCATGTGCTAACTTGGGCCCTCGTGTTTTGAGTTCTAGTAGAGAAAGGAGACAGGGGACTGATCTAAAGCAAGCACCTTGGACGCCAGCAAATAACAGTGGTAAACGCAACCTGGTGGTCATGCAAGAGGCTGATGAGCCATACAGTTCGGATGAATGTCCGGAACCCCAGCGGAAGGAAGCCCGCCGGGTGGGTGCAATGGATGCCGGCATTGAGGTTGAACTGGACACACTCGATGGGGAGCTTAATCTGAGTCCGCTACCTGCTGACAGGCCTGGTCCGCCAGACAGTCCTGCGCCGTTGACTCCCAATCCGGGCCATGCGTCGTCCCCCTCCAGTGTTCCCAACGGGCCAGGCCGATGGTAGGCCGGCCTATAGGCCGTAGGCCCGGCCAAGGCAGGCCACTCCGGAAGGTAGCCTAGGCCGCTATAGGCCGAATTCGATCGGCCTATGAAGGCCTATCAGGCCTGATAGGCGCCTATAGGCCCGGAGATTAGTGTTGAGGATGGATCGCTTTAAGGATATCCTAACCCCCTACCCCCTTTCGAGTTTATCGCCTCTGATTTTTTCCCTCTTACCTTCGGCTATTGCTTCTTAATTAATCACACAACGAGTGGCCACCAGCACTACCCTATCCCACCATCATTCTCCCTATTTTGCCTCCTCAGCAGGAACAACTTTAAATCCCCAAGCGAATAAAGCGAAACTGTTGTATTTTCAATGTTATTTTTTAAACTATTTATGGTACAGTCAACCCCCTGTATCGATACCTTCAAAATGTTCACCATCCTACTGCTCACAATTGATTCACCAAAACAGTAGCACTTTTTCTACAATTAATTTAATTAATTAATTCATTATCTCTAGTGTCTTTTAATGATTTTTTCGCTAATAAAGCGAAATTGTTCCTTTATTCTTAACCATGTTGGGTAATTGGAAAACATTTACCGTGAATTTTGCTGTTGACACGGAGTGGCCGCTCGCGATGAGTGGCTCGGCGGAGGCCATATAGGCCGGCCTAGGCTATATAGGCCAGGCCGGCCTATCAGGCAGCCGGAAAAAAGCCTATATGGCCTATAGGCGGGCCCGGCCAGGCCAGGCCTAGGCTTAACCAGGCCTGCAGGCTCGGGCCAAGCTAGATCCGAGAGAATTTCAATAGGCCGGGCCCGGCTTCACTGAAGCCTGGCCGGCCTGGCCCGTTGGGAACACTGTCCCCCTCTGAGTATGCAGAGACCAGAAGGTCCGCCCAGCATCTTTTGATGCTGGCCTCAGGGGGCGAGCAGCCTGTCAACACATTGGTGACCCAAGTTGGTACGCCCGGCAGAATCCATTCCCCCTCCGATCTGGCTCCAAGCGATGTGTCTGTGGATATTCCAGCAGCTGTAGAAGCCGGACGAGAATTAAGCCCGGCCGCAGACTCCCCAACCGACTCACATGCATGCTCTACACCTGGTAAGTTCCGGTTACGACTACCAGGTTTTTCATCCATTCGGTTGGCAAGGTCTACCATAGTACCGCCGCCAGAAACGGGCGTTGGGAGCCCGCTCAAGTCCGTTTCTGTCCTGGCTCACTAGCCCTGCCAACAAAGCTCTCCTGCCCCGACCAATGTAGCTAATGTCTAGCTAGCAGAGGCTGCAGGTCCATTTCAAGCAATTTACAGGTTCTAGGCCGCGATGGACCCTTCGACTTTTCTTTTTGGTGTTTTCTTTTTAGTGTTTTCATTTTTGTTTCTAGAGTTTGTGTTTTTCTCGTTCTTTCCTGACTATTTCTGTTTACATTAGCCCGCTATGTCTGGGCTCACCTGCTCAGTACACTTAATTTAGACCTGCGACTATCTCCTGCAGACATTTCCTTGGGTGTTTTTCATTTAGAGTTTAGCCTTTAGAGTTTTGCGAGCTATCCTTGCATTTTTTCCCGCACATTTCTTGTTTGGATTAGCCCGCTGCAGTTGCCCAAACCTAATGTAGTCTACGGACAGTGGCTATTTTTCGTTTACCGGGTCAGCTCCCGGGACCTGCTCTTGGAATCTTCGCAGATCATTCTTGTTCTTTTCCCGCTCTTCTTCGTCTAGAATATGTTTTCTCTTCAGGCTTTAGAGATTTGCTCTTTGGATTTGTGCGGATCATTCTCATTGTTTTCTAGCTCGTTTTTCATTCAGGGTTGCCCCTTTCATCGCTGTTCCTATCCTAGCTTTACACCTTATATCCCATCTGTTGAGCCTTAGCGGCAGCTTTCACTTTCTGAGATTAGCGTCCGGGCTCCGAGCCCTAGCCTTACCCACATTTGTTACCGTCCGCTTGGCAGACCTACTCAAACTAGATTAGTCCGTAAATACTGATAAACCTTTTTTCATCACCCTCAAGAATATCAAGTACCAAACACTCGTGTTGCCCCAGTGAAATAGCGGCGCGGCCAAGTTGAAGCTGGACGCTTCGGGTGCAAATTCCTATATCAGGTATGAAGTTGCAATTTGGACGCGCGGGTGTCTGCCGACACCAGCAAACATAAAAGCGAGTGATGAACTATGAACGTTCTTAGTTCTTAAGGAAGCCGGACGGACCATTTCTATCTTCCAAGTTCACACCCCATATCGTGCCTTAGCTACATACCAATAGAGGCTTCCTGACACTACCTACTCCCCAACATCATACACAACAATTCTATTCTATCACTATCCACCTGCATACTATGTCACAACAACAGCAGCGGGTTATGACGGACCGAACGCGTTCATCGAGGCAGGAAAGGCAAAGGCGAAGAGAGGTTCTCCGCGGACGTTTCCGGAGATCTGGGTCCAGGGATAGATTAACTATAATACCATCACCGAGTGTTGAGTCTGTTACGGCTGGGTCCGCTGTAGGTAGGAGGAGGGATGGCGTGCTGGAGCTGGCTTCTTCACGACTCGAGGTACCAGAGCCTGTCCTTAACCACCGGCAGCAGGTCTTGGAGTCGGCGAATGAGAGTCTGGACTCTAATGATGGGGAATATGAGGGCAATGATGGCCAGAGTGAGGAGAGCGAGGAGAGCGAGCAGGAGAACGAGTTAAGCCAGCATGGGGACGATACGGATCATCAATCGGCCTGGGGAGCGCAGAGACCAATTGGGCGTGAGTTCCTTAGCTCGCAGCGCTCGATACTGACAATCACCCCTGGGAATACCCAGAGTTCCAGCAGGAGGATTAGTTACCCCGGACGGAGAACACCTGCCCCAGTACGCGTTAGCCAAAACGGTTATACATCTGCAATTCCCTCCCGTTCGCCCACAGTCTTAAATCTACTTGCGACGCCGGCGATAACCCCAAGTCACCCAGATCCAACAATGCTGGAATTGGATAGCGGAGGAGGACAGCAGGCCAGCAGCAGGCGAAATATGGCCACAGGGCTTGAGCGTAGCATTCTGGCCAGAGCCCGTGATCTGATGTGGGACTGGACGATCTCGGTCAATCCGTTTCCGGACCCAATTACCCTGACTGAAGAAGTCTGCACATGTTGGAGCGAGGCCCGGACCCAATTAGGCTTTCCCGAGTTTGCTGATGCTACTCCGGCCTCAAATGACCAGGTAAGTTACCCTTAATGGATAACTGGTATCCCATGCCAGACTAAATGGAGTGGCCGCTGGTCACTGATTGGCAGATGCAGGCAAAGCATAGCGGATGCCGATAGCAGTATCTGCATACAGTAAAGAAGGCTATAACAGAACTCTATAAGCTCAATAGTGAGGATCCTACAACCTGCGCACGAAGAGTGGAATACCTACTGGAGAAGGATAGGTTCATTTGCCCGCCTGGCAGCTATGAGATATCTTTTTCACATTGGTCGGGATTGTTTCTAATCGCAGTGAGACTAAATCAATCTGATCCGGCGGACAGCCAATCTCTCTTAGATTCGTAGCACTGCAGATTCCGGGCGCGATATTTGCTCCATATTACGCCGGCCCGAAAAGGAAAGGCATAACAGATGAGCATTTCCTAGATAAGATCGATGGCCCTTTTATCTGTCTTACAGTGGCCATATTATGTCATTCACTAAGATGTTGGCGGACTGACATCTTCATCGATAATGTGGCTTTCACACGGGCCTGTTCCGGGGGTAAGATAAATTATGCGTACTGGCAGGTTTCAAAAGTGTCCGGATCCCCCGACTCTCCCAGCATCCGGATACTTTTGAAAACCGCCTGTACTCGAATGGTGTGAAAGGTCAGCTAATGGATAGATAGCCCTGCTTGAAGGTCAGACACGATCGTGGGGCAAAACAGGAAGAGTTTGGCAGAGTTGAATAATCCGGCGGATAAGGACGACATTGGAGGCTAAAATCGCGAAAGAGCGGGGAAAGCGGGTCGAGAGGACGGTGGGATATGACAATGATGAGAATGCATTGAGGCTGGAGTTTGGCAGTGATACGGAGCTGGATGAATTAGAGACAGCTGGTGGCCGGGCGGATTCAGGAACACACAGTTAGCGCGAGCCGCAGCGACAACATCGGGCGAATCCGGGAGCACTGGTTGGTGCAGCGCAGTTCCGAGAACCTAGGGACATGGAATCGCAGGTTGAAGAAACCGATCGTGAGGATAGGGAGAATGGTTTTATCACCTCTCACTGATCGTGTATATATATGTAATAAAATCAAGTTGGATTACCCGTGCTGAAAGGGTCAGGAATGATCAAACAATAGTAGTGTATGGGCTAGGCCGGTGTGCAGGAAAGGAATGAGAACGAACTGGGCGGATAGTTATAAGCCGTGCAAGCATGAGTAAGTCATCTAGTGGGCAATTGTAGGTTCGGTAGGCATGGGAATGTGTCGGGGGATGGTTATAAACTGGGCAGGCTTGGTTAAGTTGTCTAGCGGGCAGTTGTGGGTGAAGAGGCACGGGAATGTGTCTGGAGAACTGTTAGAAGTCAGGGAAGACAGTCGGAGGCCGCGAGCGGACAGCAAGAGTCCGGGGGAGGACGGCGAGAGGAGCGGGTCGAACACGATAGATCTGGAGAGCTGAGGAAAGAGCCTAGCGAAAGGGCAAGGGGGTGGGGGATGTCCGCCGGATATGGGAGAATACAGGGTGGGATCAGAGGGAGGAGCAAGGGCTGAGGGCGTTGGGAGGAAATAGGATGAAAAAATGAAGACTGGAAAACATCCACCAGATATACAAGAAGACGGAGAGAATCTGGCGGTGGGGGAGAAACAGAGGTGATGTTGGACGGGTTCCGGGTGAGAAATGGATTCAGAGAGAGGCTAGTGACGAAGTTAAAGGAGAGAGGGTATCATGGGAGGAAAGCTGACGGGCCAGCGTTTCTGGGGGGGGCCGGGATGTGAGAGGTTGAGGTTGAAAGGCGTCCGCAGAACGGCAGCATGGGAACGTGGACTTTAGGCGCAAAGGGAGGAAAAGGCTGGACGCCGGAGGGAGGGTTTCTGGGGGGGGGGGGTCTAAGGCGTCTGGACGCAAAAGGGCCGCGTCCAATGCATCCAGACGCTGCCTGTGGCGTCCGGACGCATTGGAGGCGGCCCTTTCACTTCCGGACGAAATGAACCTGGGCGGACGCACCCAGAACTCGAGTTTACGTTATAAGCGCCTGGAACGTCCGGCGCACAGGGTGAGCAGGGAGAGATGGGGCGCAAGATAATTTTTTTGCTGATGGAGCCTGACCGAGTTGTCCGGCACCAGGGACGTTGACTTATGCTGCACGTATGTTTGGACCAGCCGCACCGGGAGGAGCCTGTCCGAGTTGTCCCGCAGCAGAGACGTTGACTTGTGCACCCGGTACATTTGGACCAGCCCCACCCAGAGGAGCCTCTCCTAGTTGTCCACCTGCGGGGACGTGGGCTGGGGGAGGATTTGGAGGAAGTTGGGCTGGGTTCCCTATAGTCGTCGCAGCCCTCCACTGATTTGGGGCCCCTGGCGGTAGTAATGATGAGTGCACGATGACCTGCCCAGGGGGGTTTGCGGGATTTGGCACTACCATTTTGGCTTTGTTCTTTGTATCATTCAACTTCCGGCAACTTTCCTTAACCAGTTCCACCACTTCCTCCTCGATATCCTCTAGACGATGCATATCATTGGCTGCCACTGCAGAGACGATGAGATCGCAGGCAGGATGCAAGGTCCTCATGCCTGTGTATATTGGCAGGAAGTCGGCATCAGGGAAACCTTTGGCCGTTCGCCCTGCCAGCGCAAAGCCCCTTGCTATCTTCTGATCCTTCTCACAGTTCCGCCACTCTCTGTACATTTTCTTTTGAGCCTGGACTTGTGTGAAGCCCATGTTTATCTTATGATCGCTAATCGCTCGACTGCCTGGGTTGGTGCAATGCATGCTGATTGCCCCTTGAAGCGAACTAGGCGGGAGTTGATCTGTCTGTCCCTGCGCAAGGACTCCGGCATTTTGCATGAATATGTACTGCATGTTGATATTTTGCACCATATCCGTTGAGAGTTTGTTTATATTGATAGTTGATTTGGAGATTCTAGTCTGGTGAATAGAGAGGATGTTGTGGATGTTATGGATGTTGTGGATGTCGGATTATCCTTGGTATGAACTTGCTGCTGTCGTGATCAACCCACATTATATATACAACTCTCCAACATTCAAGATGGTTTGAAAGAATCATGAATCGTTTGAATTGTTTTCCAGAATTAAGATGCATCAAGAACTGACACCTCAGGCGTCCATTAGTGTTTCCTTCGTTTCCTGTGAACGCAAGATGATAACCAGCTGATACCACGTGACGTCCCGACACACAACGCTAAACCTGTTCCATGGCTGGTGATAGATCAGTGTGCACAGCGCTAGGCCCAGCATCTCCGGTCATCCGCACGCGTTAACATCGAGACGACAACAACATCACACTACTATCACCAACTCTGGACTCCAGAAATCGCCGGCGCCGAATTCCATTATGCCGGTCAAAGGTTCATTTTGTCGCAAAAGAAACGAGCGTGCAGGCACATACGAGACACACTTGCGAAGTGCGCATGCAAATATCGATATCATACTCGCATCCACCATACGGAATCCACCTGCGGACCTCTTTACCGACCGGGGGACCGATCTATCTGACGCAAACGAACCCATCGAACACTCCAATTCTGAATACGAATCAGATCCTGCCGGAGATACAGCCGGTAGTGAGCGCGACGCCCCTGATGATACACTTAGGTGGGAACCCAAAACAGAAGTACTCGAGGACAACACGTACCCAGTCGCTGCGGAACAGGAGGATTATCTGGGCACTGGGGAAGCTATTGGAGAGGTTAAAGAGTATAAAGAAGAATGCAGGGATTTGTGCGAGAGCCCATGGGCGCCGCTTGCTTCTGCACAAGGTTTCAAACTTGCATCTTGGTTCATTGAGAGCAAAGTCTCAAAGACGCGGATTAACGATCACCTTTCGAATGGTATCGGAAACTGGCCATCCGTCAGCTATAGCTGTATGCATACGTTGGAGAATCTTCTCCGACACTTGCATCCGTATAGCCCGTATCTGCAATGGTTGGAGGGACATGTGGAGGACTGTCAGAGAACAATACCATTCTTCTATCGGAACGTCCTACACTGCGTGAGATATCTTCTTCGCCAGATAGCCTATCTTGATGACTTGGTCTATGCGCCACCCTGTGAATACGACCCGAGCGGACAGAGAATTTATGCAGAAATGCATACAGCTGACTGGTGGTGGGACGTCCAAGTACTGCCGCGTAGCCTCTTTTATGTGAAAGCATACTAATAGATCACAGGAAACAGTCCCGGAAGGGGCGACTGTGGTTCCAATCATTCGGATGTCAGATCAGACGAATCTCACCAACTTCTCCAGAGACAAGAAAGCATGGCCGGTTTATATGACGATCGGAAATCTTCCATCGACAATACGTAACAGACCTGGATCAATGTCGATTCTGCTTCTTGGGCTATTACCCATTCTGCCCAAGCTCGCAAAGCCCTCTAGGGCCGACAACCTCCAGAGACTGATAAAAGCCGACACACTCCGTGGCGTATTCGAACTCATTTTTGCGCCATTGAACGGTACGGCGCGGGAGGGCGCCCCTATTGATTATACTGACGGCAAGATCCGGAGATGCTTCCTGATAATGTCAGGCTGGATTGCTGACCATATGGAAAACATTACCCTACACGGGATCAAATCCAATGCCTGTCCTAAATGTGAGGTGCCTCCAGAAGAATTAGGAAGCCGAGCCGGCCACCATCGTGCTAGAGATTACGCAAGATACGAACGCTACGAACGCGAAAACCCCTACCTAGATTCCAAGACCCACGACGCTGCTCACGCTCGCTACTCGAATGAAACTCATGGATTCAAGAGAGCGTAAACCGTTTTTCAAGGACTCGTGAGATTTTCGACGCCTGATCTGCACAAGCCGGATATGCTCCATACAATATATCTAGGACTCTTCAAGCATATGATGGACTGGATTCAGGGATTGCTCAAAAACCATGTGCGACAGCAGGCCTGCGACGACGCCTGGAAAGCTTTGCCCCCTTACCCGGGATTCTTTGTCCCCAAAATGGCCTACAGGGAGGTTAAGCAGTGGCAAACAAAAGAGCTGAGGAATCTCGGGCGTTGTTTGTTGGGAGTTCTCACTGTGGCGTTGAGACAGCCTGATAGTACGCAGGTGCAACGCTTCAGATGTGCGCTCACCTGTGTCAGGTCTCTGCTTGACTTTACCATGATGGCTCAATACCGAAGTCACACACCCAAGACTATATCTTATATGGAAGAATATGTGACGCAGTTCCACGAGACGAAGGACATCTTCTTGGAGTTTCGTATATCCAAACGGACGCAAGAGAAGGCTGATGAGTTGAGCAAGGAGCTGCGTCGTCAGAGAGCCCAGATGAGGGAGCGAGTGCTCCCATCCCAACGGCGCCGGATCGGTGACCACAATCGTGAACAAGAGAACGACCAACGTATGGAATTGATACCTTCCGAATCTAATTTCAACTTTGTTAAGATGCATCTAATAAGTCACTTTCGCGATTACATCTACATGTTCAGCAATATTCCCATGTATTCTACCCAGCATGGAGAGCTCGCACATAAGGAGCAAATCAAGGATGGATGGCGACGCTCAAATAAAATTGACGCAGCACGACAGATACTAAGCAGCTACGGTCGACAACATGCGATCCGCATGAGACCTTTGCACTTGGAATTCCTTCAACGTGCAGGAGCTGATTTACCAACTGAGGTAGTAGAACATTTAGAGAAGACCAGGCCCGCGCCAACCCCACCAGCCAACCGTAGGATTCTGAAGGGACGTTGTGATAATATCCACGACGTCGTTGATTATCTCAGAGCATGCAATATATCCCTGAAGACGATTTGTTGGGAATTGATACCATATAGCCGACCGAGCCTGCCTCCCCAGGGCTGACTGCCGGAAAATCCGGCGATACTTCGAGCTTTGCCCGTAGAACTAGTGACGCAACTGGAGATCCCGGTTGTTGCGTTCCAGGAGTCACGTGTTTACGACATACACAGGGGCCGATGCACAGGTGCCCCACTCTTCCGTAACCAGACCAGTCGTAACGATTGCGTTTCAAGTTGGATACAGGCTGGTGGGGAGAATATGTATGGTGTGCTCAGGGGTCGTTTCCCAGCAAGGCTCATAGTTCTGTTCAAAATCCGGTCAGGCTATATGCAGCAGGATACGGTCTATGGCCTCGCCGGGGTTCAATTCATGAGCCTGCTAGACTCCAGACGACCGTCGGACGTACACGGTGTAACATGTGTACATGTTCCGGTAACGGTACACAGGAGCGGGCAGTGCAGGATCTCCTATGTTTAGTTGATTTATATTTGGTTTATTTGATTTGATTTCAGCTCCGCCACTGTCTCTGAGTCAGATAGGCTATGCTATCGTATTGCTATATTTAGTTTGCTTTGCTGGAAGTTTATATTTAGGATTCCGGGTATGGAATGGTCATGTAGCACTGGCGAAGGCTGACCACTGTTTGTTTGTTTCTTTCTTTGGTCTTGCAGGATTACAGGATTCTGGTATGTGCGCAGCTACTGGTAATAATCGTGATTGCAGGAAGGCTATCGCTCTTGGGCTTTGTATTTAAACCAGTCTCCTGGCTAGCAGGAGACAGCAGACTTCGACAGACCTTCAGTCTAAGAATACACTTGGTTGAACGGCAATCCCTGAGTTCTATTTGTCCTTCAACTGTTATCTCTTACCTCCGGTCCCTTGAAGCCTCCCTTAGCACCAGCGCTAGCAGGTCTACCGCCGGGCCTATTGTATTTTCGTTAGACAGGAATAAACCTGTTACACACGGTCTGGTAACCGTTCAGCTCAGAGATGTTACCCGAGAGCTCACAATTGTGGATATCGGGATGATCTTAGGCCTGGCGCATCTAATACCGGAGACAGACCGGCGCTGGCTTGTCAACAGTTGGATTGATTTATGCACCTTTAACAAGATCTATTAGGATCACAGAGGGGGCTTGTATAATAAAATAAACTCGGGGAGCGACGTGGCCTAGATGTGGGCTACATCGCTCCCCGACGGAGATGTAGCGTCACGATCACTACTAGACGATAAACGTGTATAATAGGCAAGTATATAGTAGAGATACTATTGACATAGAGGAATAGAAACATCTAGAAACAGACAAATTATGCAAGATAGTAGTAGTAGGAGGCACAACGGCAGGAATGACTTGGGTGATATCGGCAGCAAGTTGTTATGAGCACGCCCGGAAGCAGAAGGAAAAGGGGGTACCTTGGGGAGGCGTCCGGATGCTGTGGAGATGCGAGGCAGGAAAAGAGAGGTCAGGACGTGAGATAAGGGACGGGAGAAGAGCAGGAGATGTGGGGTGGCAGCGGGATGTGGGTAACGTCCGACGTCACGTCAGGACGCAATCGGCATTGGGAATGGCGTCCTGAGACTGGGGACACAGAGGATGGAAAAACGACATTGGAGGCGTCCGGACGCGGCGCCCGCGCCTCAGACGCCGGATTAACCTTTGCTGATGACTGTCTACTCGTGGAGTGGGGACACTCTCAGATGAAATCGCAGTTCGGGAGATTCTCTGAGTCAAGCTGGGCAAGTGTTCAGGGTCAAACGGTGTTCGCACTTTGTTCTGATGAACTGAATTGTTAAGAAGATACTTCTTAACTAATGAAGTCGAAGTAGCATGAATATTAGTATATATAGTAGGCCTCTCCCCAGGTGGTTGAAGAATCATCAAGTAACGGAGAAGAAACCTTAATAATATAACAAGTTAACAAGTTAGCAAGTTATATTTAACTCTTTGATATTTGACTACTCTTTATTACTTTACCTTTACCAAACGATTATTATCAAGCCTTCCTGACTATTAATCCGTTGTGGCAAATATCCTTGGCCTAGTTAGCCCGGCATCCTACCATGTTAGCTACCCAGTAACAGATTTCCCGTCGTGTTGGGATTTCAATCGCTGGAGGTGTAGGAGAGATGGTTCGTGTCCTATTCCATTGTCCTTTTACTTTTTTTATTTTTTTTTGATATCATGCATTGTTTGGTTCAGGTACAAAAAGCCTTATGCCGCGCGAGCTATGAAGAGAAAAAAACCTATAAGTCACTACAACCGCCCACTTCCCCTCCTCATGAGGAAAATCAAACACCCCGAAACCATAGGAAAAGCCCCCCTCGGCTAGCACCTAAGATACTAATACCCTAGACACGTAAGGAAACAATTCTTAGAAACGTAAAGGTAGAGAGACCAAAACCCTTCAGCAGGCTCCCCAGAACAAAAGAAAGTTTCGCTAAGGCCTCGAAACACTGCCCTGCAGGAGACGATAGTGATCATGTGTTTTAAAGGAAAACCACTGAAATGTGGGCCGACACTGTAACCGCAAAACAAAGGACGCACTGCCAGTAGTAAATACATCGTTTGACCAAGGTGTTGGCGTCCGCCACAGAGGCAGTGCAATACCACGACTGGGCATAGCTGAGGAGGAGCGCGACGATCGGAGAGAATAGAGGGGCGAGTAGAGCCACCGGGCAGTAGGGTGCCAGCCGGTGAGTAGCAGTAGGGTGCTAGCTGGGGGGAGGAACGCAGTAAGGTGCCAGCTAAGGGGGCAGTACGGTGCCAGCGGACCGAACCGGGAGGGGGGAGAAGGAAGGATCACAACTCAGAGCGGGCTAGCCACAACCGACAAGCGGGCCATAGCAAGGGCTTTGGAGAAGACGACAAGACCGGGACAAGACCGTGATGTTACTAACCGAGACTTTCCCCACCAGAGGAACAAGCCCAGCAAGCCAAGGTCTACTTCGACCGAGAGTCTGACACCGTAACGCCGACTGTGAATGAAGCGAGAAGCTCTCCGACCGTGCAAAATGCTAAGCGAGGTGCAAAGCAAGTGTGGCGTATGGGGGAGAACCGAACTTCATGAGCGTGTCAACGATGAACAGGAATGAGAACCCCAAGGAGGAGAGACCAAAGGGCCTCAGAAGAGGACGGAAGATGGCTTAACGTCAACTCCTAGGCAGTAGCCATCGTGGGAAAAGAGAGGTGGGTGGGGGAAAGCGACGATAATTTCCCGTGGTGTTGAGATTTCAATCACCGGAGATGTAGGAGAGATGGTTTGTGTCATATTCCATTGTCCGAGCCAAGCCCCTTCTCTAGGCATCTTCCCACAACTCTAACCCTGATAACTTATCTCCTCGCATAACATAACCTCTATGACTCATAATGAGTCATAGCGTGAAATCCATCAGATGACTCATATGAGTCACTGCGCAACATACTGTTAACCAATCATCACCCATCAACCAAGTCATGTGCTCAAATGAGTCACATGCGTGAAACCCATGACTCATAATATAAGTCATGTGCAAAAGTCATTACATCATGTGCAAAAGTCATTACATCATATGACGTCACAATCTTGAGTCATGAAATCATTAACTAATCATAACATAATCATGACTCTCTAAGGCTTAATCATGTGAGAATTATGAGTCGAGCGACATCATAATGTAAAACCAACATACCTTATGACTAATAAGTAATAGTCATGTAAAATCTGCCTTGCTTAGTCACAATTTGTGACAAGGGTATTGAACGGGGGCATGGGCCTAGACAGGGGCAGGGGCAGGGGGTGAAAAAAAAAACACTGTGGCCCGGGCCATTGACCGGAGCGGGGCCGCAAATCAGGGCGGGCCACCAGTTTTGCGCCCAAGGCCCCATAACAAACACGAGCGAGACTTGAAGCCGAACGTTATAAGAATTTGAGCGCTTTCAGGAACTAGAGGAGCAGCTACATGGTAGTATGCCGCTTGATTACTGGGTTAATAAACGTCAATCGCCTGACTCCGAGTCACAGACTTGTGACCTGGCAGCTATAGCAATTGATATCTTATCAATTCCCTCCATGTCCTCAGAGCCAGAGTGTGTATTTAGCAGGTCAGTTCTAGTAGTAATTCTTGATTATAGATAATACAACTGATTTATTTCTATTCTAGTTCTAAATTACTTTTATCAGATCACCCGGAATCGTTGAGGAGATGATATCATTCAAGTTGAGACATGTGAATGTTTAAAAGCTTGGGAGAAGGAGGGATTTGTTATTGATCAAGAGATCATGGCAGTGGAAACTATGTTAAATGATTTGGGGGAGGTTTCTTAGCAACAGATCATTTTCCTTTTATTCTTATAATATTATCTTTGTTTTCTTTCACATCGGCAGCCCAGATTAGTATCAACTCTAGTCACAATTCATAAGATATTTGAACCACCACATGAGCAACCCTTCCAATGAGATTATAATTGCTAATTCGTCTAGTATCTTAAGTATATTCTAGTATTCTTTGCTAACAAAGCGAAATTGTTCTTATATTTTTAATTGTTCAATTTGATATATTGTGTAGGCCAGGCCGGCCTATCAAGCACCATGTGCAAGGCCTCTATGGCCTATAGGCCTGCAGGCTTGGGCTCGGCTAGATCTTCAAGAATTTCAACAGGCCAGGCTGGGCTTTACCGAAGCCTGGCCTGCCTGGCCCGTTGGGAACACTGTCGTCGTCGTAGTCGTTTCTGGAATAGTAGCTCTTGCGCTCGTAGTCATTGCTGCCTGCTTCTAACTCTTAATCAAGCTCATCTGCTCTCTCCAAAATGCCTCTCCCCACCCGATCCTTTAAACCTCCCCTAGCCATACATATCCCCCAACCCCTTCAAATGTGGGCTGCGCATAGCAGAGGTCATATTTGCTGTTCCAGTATCATCAGATAGAGCACTACTTGCATGGAAGCAGAAAGTCTCTGAAGCCAGATTATACGGGAAGCTCGCTAGGAAGCGCCTAGACATCGAGAAGATTATAGTTCCGGTAACTAGCTGGAATCCAAGCAATGCGATGGCGATGTAGAACATCACTGGGAGGAGAACATGAATATCACCGAAATTCGGGCAGCGGAAGCCCATGGGTCCTCACCCACCATCGCCACCATTATCATCCTGCAGCGAATGCACCACCAGTGATGGTAGAGTAGATCTAAAAGGGATCCTCAGAAACATCAGACTCGGGGGCTGACGAGTACCCCCTATCCTCCTCCACCAGTGTAACAAATTCCGAAGATGACTCCGGTTCCGATGGCAACCTCTGGGGCCTCCTCTTCTCAATCACACACCCTACCGAAGACTGCAAGCACAACAATCCCGAAGTCTTCTCTACGACAATGCCGGAAATCCTATCCACGCACTTGGCCACAAGGGCACGCAAGGACTTAGTACTCATAAGAGCGAAGCCTCCTCAGTGGAGATTGAGGAGAGCAAAATCGAGGCGAAGGTTCGTATAGTGGTGGGTGAGGAGATGAGGAAGAATTTGAAGAAGGGGAGGGTGAAGGAGGTTGTACCCAAGGATGACGACGAGGCGGTGAAGAAGATGTTGGAGCTTGAGAAGGAGCTTCAGGAGATGGCACAAGGAAGGGTGATTGAATTATTTAATGCTGTCAGGGTTGCACGAACTAATGGTGAAGGGAGTGGGGCTGTGAAGAGAGAGGGGGTTGTGGGGATTACAAAGAGGGAGGAGAAAGGTAAGATATATCCACATAGATTTCAGGATCGGGACCAAATGCTAAAGAAATGTTATATTGACAGAAATATCGGAGCAGGGCTTCTCAAGTCTCACCCAGTCAGGTGGGAAATGACCACTTCCAAAGGTTTGCTTCCAACTACATACACAAGAGCGATGCATTGCTTATACTGTCTATATTTACGAACTCGTAATTTTATAAAAAGTTTACGTCTTTTGTCTTTGCTTTTTCGGGGACAAAGAATACGAACAAAAGATGCCAGATTGCGGATGTTTTCGCTTTTTATGAGACAACAGACCGTTATAAATCCATCCACCCATCCCGGGTGCCTTACTATGCCCAACATGAACCCTCAAAAACAACCCCTTCTTCGAATGATCACTCGATTGCAAATTTCTTGTCAGACGATATCTTGACAACCAACCCATCAATCGCGTTAAATTACCCTTTTTAACCTGGCACCCCAACCATGACCTGTTACACACACCTGTCAGCTGCATCTCACTTAAAATTCCCCTGGGAGGGGAAAAGGAATATACGTCTCCATAAGTCCAATAGCCAAATCTAGCATATCATTCTCGTAATTCTCCAGCCCGAGTATGCGCTCTTACATAGTGTCGTCAACAACAATGGCAACAATGGCATGACATATCAAGCAAGCGGCGGACCCGCAGCAGGTGACTCACATCTCTAGCCTGTGCTCCTGGGCGATGGCTAATAGGTTTTCTCTGGTTGGGACGGTGAATTTGCGGGATTTGGAGGATCTGGAGGATTTGTCGACAAGTATTGGGTAGAATCTATCTTTTTTCCCCATAAATGGCTAGTCGTTCGGGGCGAAGCTGTGACGAGCGCTAACCTATAGTGGATGACTGAGTGGCAGGCAACTCATCGCTATCAGCAAAATAAATTCACAATGGTAGGTTTTTGCATATCCAGATATACGAGCTATCGGCTAAGAGTTTCTAGGAAAGAAGTCCAAGCGGGTCCCTGTTCGTCTCCCCCACAAAATTGAGAAGCGCTCTAACAAAAAGGACAGGGAACGAAAGGAGCCCAAAAAGCATCCAGAACTTCACCAAAAAAAGATGAATGACAAACTCAATATTCCGAGCTGTTTTCCATGTAAGATCGTTTACTTTCTGAGATTGAAGAGGGAAAGCTATTGAAGGAAGAGGAGCAATTGCGAAGAGAACTTGCAAGGTAGAGAAAGGAGTAGTTAGTGGGTAGGGCAGAGGGTATGAAGGATGCTATGCAGGACCAGGGAGGAAGTTATGAGAGTTCCAGTGAGTTATATAGCGATGCTATGGATGAAAATGACGCTGATTCCAGAGTATGTTCCGCCATGTGTGACAAGTATTTATTTCTCTTTTTAAACAAATTGCTAAATAATCATAGACTTAAGGTTCCGCAATGGGAGCCCTCCTGGCCTTCCAGCAAGCAAGGGCCTCAGAATATGGAGCCGAACATGGTGGCTTCGGCGGCGAGTCCAATGGCGATTCAGATTCAGAAACTGGCTTTCCAGATCTTGAGTTCAAGAGCACCGGCAAAGATACCTCATGAAAATCGCTTGACAAGATATTCAAGCAAGTGGTCGACGCTGCTGACATAATTTTCTACCTCCTAGATGCTCAAGACCCCGCAGGCACCCGTTCCCGCGATGTGGAAAGACAGATAATGGGGGCTGATGGCAGCGAGAAACGACTAATCCCTATCCTGAACAAGATCGATCTCGTGCCAGGAATGCCTGAAAGGGTGGTTGGATTATCTCCGCAGATACTTCTCAACGCTGCCACTAAGGGCGAGCAGGTCTGCTGCGAATTATCAGACATTTGATCATAAATCCTTGACGGTACAGGGCACCTCAGCTACTCTTCTGGAGGCTCTAAAATCATTTGCGCATGCCAAACAGCTCAACCGGTTGGTATCAGTGGGTGTAATTGGATACCCAAATGTTGGGAAATTATCAGTTATCAACACCCTTAGGGCCTCTGGGTGGTTATTATGGACCGCCTGTCCGACAGGTGCTGAAGCCGCTGTCACCACCAGCTTACTAGAAGTCAAGCTAGACAAAAAGTTCAAAATGGTGACTCAAAGGACGACCAGGCACACCTCGTCCTCCTAAGTGCCCTCCGATCAAAGCAAATCCTCGACCCGGTACCTGCAGTTGCCCTCCTTATCCGCCGGCTCTCTACATCGCACACGCTCTTTGAGAAACTCCTCCGTGTTTACAACCTCCCTCCAATCGTCGATACTACCGCCACTGATCTCACAACGGACTTCCTTATGCAGGTCGCACAAAAGTGTGGGCGGCTAGGTAAAGGAGGCATCCCCGACACCGAAGCAGCGGCAAAGGTCGTCATAATGGATTGGAGGGATGGAAAGAGTCAAGGTTGGGTTGATCCCCCCAACCGCGGTCCTTATGACTACCAAGGTGTTAAGCCGGCTACCGCTGCCATAATGACCGATCGGAAAGAGATTGTTAAAGTGTCGGCTGAAGAGTTTAAATTGGATGGGTTGTGGGGTGAGAATTAGAATGCAGGCGGACAGGGCGAGGAGATAGAGATACAGGATTGATGATCCTATGGCATCTTTTGTTTCTTTATATAAATGCCTATATTGTGCTTGCTTTGGCTTTTTGTAGTAGTGGTCCGCCATAGCGCTCTAGCTTTTCCGTAGATATGAGCTATGAATGTATAGTTCCTGCCGCCCATGCTTGTAACATCCTTCGCACACAAAACCCTAGCCTTGGAGGCCACTAAGTCCCCCTCCTCGAAACAAATGCTGTCCCTGTCTTCAGCTAGCTTTGACCTGAGAAGAGACGCGACTCGACTGTCGCTGCTACACTCTCTGTAAAGGAATTCCAACCCTCTGAGCGCGGTATCATCATATTTCTATCATTCCCACGCAGCTCCTCTGCCCCCTCCTTATGTAATCCCTTTGCGCAGATTTCCCACTCGCCCTTACACATTCGCCAATCTGGGATGTGAGGTCCTTCGTGCTCGAGTGATTTTAACATCTCGTGGTGGAAGCCTCTTGCAGACTAATGCCTCCGCGTGAGTGAGAGAGAGAAATCAACCTTCTGAGGGGGAGCAGTGAGCGGCCCAATGGCATCCTCACGCTCCAGCTCAGGGGTTCTCTTCTAAAATAACAAACCTTTCAATAAACCCACCCACCCGAGTTAACAAAGCCGATCACAAACCAACAAGATTCTGAGACCGAGAGGGAGCAGTGATCTTTCGGGCAACCCCATTCAAGAGTCTGATCTTTCGCGAAAAAATGTGCCGTTATGGAAAGCTAACTGTCGACTACTCTATAAACAATGTGGTTATGCAAACAAAAAACAAACAAAGCCTGTTAGAGTCTTCGAACGGACATTGACATCCACATAGAGACAAGTACTAATTACCAATCGGACAACGTTAACCTTGAACTAAGGCTAAAGATGGCGTATTATCCGGCAAGAGTTGGATTGAGGTTAGTGTGGATCATCTTGAACCTGGCCACCCACCCACGGCCACCGATATGCCTACAACTGTGGCGAATGGGCGTTCTTTACGCACTTGCTGTTGGTTCACTTGCCTTTTAATTCACTTTAATTTAGCTCCAATCCGAATTTTGCCTGATAATACGGTAGACAGCTGTCTCACTTACCCAATTTGAGCGCTAAATTTTACTGAGAGTGGATAACGGACCGCCGGATGAGTACAAGTCCCCGGCATGAAGAACCAGAACACAGGGGTCAAACTTTTGTATGATACAGTTACGGGTGGGTCTCTCTTTTTTCCTTTTCTTTTCTGAACAGAAGGGCTGGAGAGGAGAAGAAGAAGGAGTACCTTAGCGCTCTACGCACGGAAATACATTGGTATCCCGGGCCAGGCGCGTGTTTTTGGATATCGTTCACTGGTTATGATATTAATTCATTCTGCCCAACCTAGTTGTGATGGAGCTCGGTATGGGGTAGGAACCCCCTGTAAAATAATAAATGAACCTCGCGATGGAATTTCTTCCAAAACCTCGCTATAATGAACGAAAAAAGCCCGGACCCATAGCGTTCCTTATACAATAGAATGTGAGCTGTGACTGCACTCGTGTATGATACGAGTATTTATAAGCCCGTCCTACCTGGGCCGAACCGGTGTTCTCATACAGGTAATAGTGGTCCCTGATACTCACCCAACACTCTGGCATCCATTATACTCGTAGGTTAGCGCCAGGGGTTGGTATGCGCTACACTTATGGTTCTGTGGATACTTAGCCGCGCTAGGAGTCGCTTAACTTTCTTCTGATAGCTACCGGTGTCAACACTGCCGGTAGAGATCTTGGAGTAACAAATGGAATTCTGAACCGGTAAGCCATCAGGCTATGACAAATACAGAAATTAACCAAGGCATCGCATTATTATGTGGGAAGAGAATCTCCAGGCGCTAGTGCGTTCAAATAAGGTTTTCATTCTGGTTTTATCTTAAAATTAGTTGAGAGTTGAGCAAGCAAGTTGATGAGGGTGTCTTTGAGTGTGTTTTTAGAGAGAGAAGAGGCAGAGCGAAGATTTTTCATACACTCTTTTGACTGCCGCCTGGAAGCCTGGGCGTTTCGTTTCGAACTTTCGCCAGAGTGATAATTTGTGATCGCGGAAAGTCATAAATGTAAGAATTTCCCACGCAAAAAACCAGCAGAAAGAAGTCAGCCCTCCACTCCCCCGTCGCATTGCATACATACTCGGGAGGTTTTTTCGTTGTATTGATGGAGTGGAGCGGAGTAGAGTGGACGGCTCGAACAGGGCGGACATAGTTGACCACTGTGGAGGTGGCTGACGACGCTCCAGGAGACATATTAGTGGCCCACTTCCGGTCCACCTTCCTCTCATTCATTCACCTGCTTCGACCACGAAGACGCCACAACAAACAATTAGGGTGACACTGCTATAAGGTTAATTGATTACTTGCTCACTTACTTCTTTGCAAACCACTGACAGCAGATATAGGAATCTAATTAATTCAAGGCCGAGGATCACGATTCCGCCTAGCTGCTTGTGCATTGTTTTTCAACAAACTGGTTGTGTTTCCTTAGAGCTAGTCAAGCTTGTATCCCCTTCCCTGGCCCAATACCTCCCTTTTAAGTATTTTGCAGAGGCTGATGTTGAAAGAAGGACCATAATCCGACAATGCAAAATATCAATAACGGGGGACCACTCATTAAGGCATCTAAGGCGGGCAACCGTGAATCAGTGCGGAGGCTTCTCACTCTCAAAAGGATTATCCCGGATAGGGCGGATGAGAATGCCCGAACACCGCTCGCGTGGGCTGCCTCGGCTGGGCATTACCAAGTTGTGCAGGTACTACTAGGACGTGGCGATGTGAATCCTAATGCTCCTGACTCTAAGGGCCAAACACCTCTCTTGTTGGCTGCAAAGGAGGGGCATGATAAGGTAGTGCAGCTACTAGTAGGGCGTGGCGATATTAACCCTAATATCTATGATGCTGATCACCGAACTCTCCTCTGGTGGGCTGCGGGGAAGGGACATAATGGGGTGGTGCGGCTACTGTTAGCACGCGAGGACCTCGACCCAAACATCTCTGGCACCGGTAACGAGACACCACTTACATTTGCTTCGAGAATGGGGAAAGTTGAAGTTGTAGGGATGCTATTAGAACGGGGCAATGTCAACCCGAATCAACCTGACCGCTCGGGGCGAACCGCTCTCTATCATGCTGCCCAGAGAGGCGATAGTACAGCTGTGAATCATTTACTAGCAAGAAGTGATATCCAGCCAGATGAAGGTATTTGGAATGGTGAAACACCCCTCTTAGTTGCTGCCGTGTCTGGGAACTGGCGAGTAGTACAGCTGCTGTTGAAAAGAGACGATATCAACCCGAATACACAGGGGCATAAAGGTCAAACACCACTCTCTTATGCTGCTCAGTGCGGGAATCTGAGGGCCGTACAACTGCTCCTTGGCTATACGAATATTAATCCAAATCTACCCGACGCTACAGGACGAACACCGCTAGCCTGGGCTGCCAACTACGGGCATGATGAAGTGAGGTTACTGTTAGCGGAAAACACAAGAATTCCCACCCACCGTAAGCCCTCCCCTTCTCTTCCCCCAATAAGCCACCAAAGCTGACATCACCTCCTCCACTCTAGTCCTAGCAGACTCCCCTCCAACCATTTACAGGCTAGAAATCGCCCCACACTTCGCAACCTTAACCCCCAAAGAAAAGCTCTACGCACACCACATCTCCCGCGCCTCCGTCAACACTCGCCGGAAAGTGAGGCAATCTACGACCTCATACTTGCTCTATACGCCGCGTGCGCTAGGGACTGGAAAAAGCTCGCTTCGGATGGCCCCGTCAGCGAGCAGGATGTTCAGTACTAGCTCGAGTACGCGACGGTATTCCTCGCCTCGCTGGGGAACTACAAGTCCTTCGGAGACCTGAAGTTCGTGCCCCGCATTCCGAAGGCAGAGTTACGTAAGCTGGTGGAGTATGCCAGCGGGGAGGCAAAGAAGTTGTTTTATGAGGTGGAGGAGGTTCTGTATTCGTTTGTGCCGGAGGAGAGGAATTGGATTGGGCATATCGATGCTGGACATGTTTCGGCTTATTACCCCGACTCGCCAAGTATTACGAAGGCAGAAATTGAAGAAGTGCTGGCAGCCACGGCTGCGAATGGGATCCTTGTCGAGAATACAAGGTTAAAGAAGGTTTCCGGCTCCGAGTTTCACATGCTGTTCGCCTCGGCAGATATGACGGCGCCGGAGGGGCAGAAAACCGAGTTTGCATTTGGTGATGGAAGGAGGAAGAAGAAGTTGAAATTGATATACGGGGATTATGCAGAATTGATGGGGAAGATCTCTGCAGAGTGTGGGGCTGCTGCGGAGCACTCGGCGAATGAGATTCAGAGGAAGATGTGGGAGGAGTATGCCCAGTCGTTTGATATCGGGTCTATTCAAGCGCACAAGCAGTCTCAGAAGTACTGGGTACAGGATAAGGGTCCCCGGGTAGAAGCTAATATTGGCTTTATCGGGACATATCGTGATCCGGCTGGTGTTCATGCAGAATGGCAAGGGTTTGCAGCAATGGTGAATGAAGAGCGGACGAGAACCTACGGAGAGCTAGTCGCGCATGCAGAGGACTTTATCGCGAGGTTGCCCTGGGAAAAGGATTTTGAAAAGAACCACTTTTTGAAGCCTGACTTCACAAGTCTAGAAGTTTTAACATTTGCTGGGGCGGGGATTCCGGCTGGTTCGTACCTTCCGCTCGACCACTTCTGACAATCCAAACTAACTAGTATGATACACAGGCATCAACATCCCAAACTATGATGACATCCGCCAGGAAATAGGCTTCAAAAAAATCTCACTTAGCAACATCCACTTCGCGCAATCCCCTAACGAAAAAATCAGCTTCCTAAAACCCGAGGATGTAACCCTCTACTCTGAGCTCCAAAGGTCTGCCTTCGAAGTCCAAGTCGGGGTCCAAGAGCTATTGGGTCATAGCACGGACAAGCTCCTGCAGGAAACCTCCCCAGGGGAGTACAACTTCAACCACGCCAAACCGCCCATCAACCCGATCACAAATGAGCCGGTGAGCATGTGGTACAAGCCGAACGAGACATGGGGCAGCGTATTTGGCGATCTTGCAGCCTCCTACGAGGAATGCCACGCAGATTTGGTAGCAATGTACCTCGGCGGGGAAAAGGACCTACTATCCATCTTCGGCCATGCAAGTGACCAGAGGCAGAAGACGTGCTGTGCATTCTGTATCTGCAAATGGCGCGCGCAGGCCTGTTCTCCGTTCAGGCCTGGGACGCCAAGAGTAAGAAGTGGAGACTGGCGCATTCTCAAGCCTGGTATTTCATCCTTCAGGTGTTCATTTCCGCCGGGGATGATTTTATCACCTTTTCCCATTCTCTACCGGATATGTCGGATCTCACTATCTCGATCGATAGGAGCAAGATTTGGACACATGGACGAAAGGCTGTCGGGGAGTACTTGATGCAGCTGCACGTTTACAAGTGCATTGCCGACGTCCGTGCTGGTAGTGAGCTGTACAATCGCATGACCAAGGTTACCAAACAGTTTGAGCGTTACAGGGAGGTAGTCATGAGGCTGGAGGAGCCGGGGAAGGTGTTTGTACAAGCGAATACCGTATTGTCTGAGGAGGGTGGGGTCGAGTTGAGGGAGTATGAGAATTCGGTGGAGGGGATGGTGAAGAGCTATGCTGAGAGGGGGGTTTGAGAGTGTGGGACATGGGTGCGGTGTCATATCATGAATACCTCAGCGGGCGCGATAGATTGATGGATAGATAGGGTGTATAGCTAAAGTAGATAGTAGATGCATCCATAAATCATCGTCAATCAATAGAGACTCACCCAGAGGGAGGAAAACCTTTCCATCTCGCAGTGCGCACCTCCCACTCCTGCGACTCTAACTGCACCAGCATTGGCCCCTGCCTCGACAAGACTCTTCTTCCTCCTCTGGCTCCTGCTGCCACCTTCACTCCCAGCAACCGCAAGGCCCAATCCGGCACCGGGTTCCTGTGGATCCTGGGGTCAATCACGTTTTTTCATTCCGGGCGGTAAGGTAACACGTGGACCTACATTCGCGTATGTTCTAGCTTTCTCGATAGATTCTTTGATGGGGATGGGTTGGCCTTCTCGGGGGAGAGAGGTTGTAGGTTGGGGGGAGGACTTCCTTGGAGGTGATTATGGGGCGGAGGGTGCGCGTTGGCTGGGGTAGATCGGTTAATGTCTGAAGCAATTTCTTGTGGCGGGGGGAGTATATTGCTAAGTGGTGGTGTGGAGGGGGAACATTCTTTGGTGGGGAGAGGTGGTTATTCTGGGTTTTGGTTTCTACTGGACGGTAGACCGCTTGCAGTTAGGAATCTTGACTTGAGGCTCTGCGGGTGTGGTGCAGGGTCAGTTGTGCGGGTGGAGGCTTAGAAGATACAGTTGCCTGGAAATGACCTACCGTATCATATTGTCGCGAACTTTCCCCGGAACCAATGGAACAAAAACGACCGCAAGAAGGAGCTCCCCTAAGCATAGTGTGTTTTTTTTGCCTGAACCCTGAGCAGCAGGAGGAGTAAAATTAGGGACAGGGTCTGAAGATTGCGTTGAAAATTACAAGAAAAGTACCTCATTAACTGGGAAAACTGGAAATGGCGCTACTTGTGGAGCAGCCACGCAAGGTTTATCACAATAGGCAAGCGAAATTCACAAGGGAGTTGCCCGCTAGGGTTAGATCCTGACAATCACTTTATTTGACTGCTCTAGCGCCATTTCTAGTTTTCCCAGTTAATGCGGTACCAGTATTACCCACAGCTTGAGCTCTAATAAGATGTTAGGAATCCCCCATCAACCAACAACTAACGCTGATAAATACGCATACTGGTATACATATAGTAGTTTTGGGGCTTCAATCGGAGCTGATGAAAACCTCCGCGGAAGAATTAAACTTGAAAGTTGAATACTGAAGGAAACGAGAGGAGAGGCGGGGAAAGGAAAGACAGTGATGTTCATGGGTAGTTGGAAATCCCGCGGGAGAGGTGCAAATGGTTTAGTTTAGAGGACAGGGAATTGGCTGGCAGTCTGTATATATGGAGGTGGAGGGAAGTTCTAGGAAAGCAGACCATACTGGCTTCAAGGGTGATAGGAAAGATCTAGTTTTTCTGGAGTCAACCAATTTTGCCGTACGGGTATTGGTAGGTTGCTGTAGCTTTACCACTCCCGCATACTGAGAGAGTTGAGAAAATCGCGCGGTTGTAATGGAGGTGATGAGTAGCTCAGACACAGACACAGGTTGGAGCACGGAACTGCAATGATGGTCGGAGAGATTGAGGAAAGCTTACGACATTCTGAGAGTGGAGATCTACCTCTATATATATATACAAAGTTGTGGACATGCCAAGCTGCTGTCCACACATCAACACTTGGGACTGCGCCCACTGACACAGACAATATGAAGTTTCCCTCATACCCTACTACAAACGACCATGCTCCTCCGCTCCCAATACAACAACTCTCCACTGCGGGGATTTCCTTACCATCACCTACCCCTTCTGCGAAACTCATGAGAGCGGCGTCAGACCACCGTTTCACAACCTACTAGAGTTGACATCTTCCCTTTGTAACAATAGCTTTGCCACTTCATGACACCCTCCCTTGGTAGCCAACCCGAGAGGTGTACGCCCACAGCTGTCGGTTATATCTTCCTATCCTAATAGTAGCTTTACTACTTCATCACGCCCGTTATCGGCAGCCCAGGAGATCGGTGTTCGGCCATCATTGTCTGGCATATTGGGGTTGACATCCTCTCGTTCCAACAGCAGCTTCACTACTCCATCATGTCCGTCCTCGGCAGCACACGAGATCGGTGTTCGGCCCTCATTATCGGGTATATTGGGGTTGACATCCTCCCGGTTCAATAGTAGCTCCACTATTCTATAAAACCCATAATCGGCAGCCCACATGATGGGTGTTCGGCCATTATTGTCTAACATATCGGGGTTGACATCCTCTCGTTCCAACAGCAGCTTCACTACTCCCTCACGCCCGTGATAGGCAGCCCACGAGATGGGTGTTCGGCCATCATTGTCTGGCATATTGGGGTTGACATCCTCTCGTTCCAACAGCAGCTTCACTACTCCATCATGTCCGTCCTCGGCAGCACACGAGATCGGTGTTCGGCCATCACCATCTGGCATATCTGGGTCAATATCTTTCCATCCCAACAGTATCTTCACTACGCTATCCCACCCAAAGGTAGCAGCCCACGACATCGGTGTTCGGCCCTCATTATCGCGCATATTGGGGTTGACATCCTCCCGGTTCAATAGTAGCTCCACTACTATAGAAAACCCATAATCGGCAGCCCACGACATCGGTGTTCGGCCACCATTATCGGGCATATTGGGGTTTACATCCTCCCGTTCCAACAGTAGCTTCACTACTCTATCATTTCCATAACCAGCTGCCCACGAGATCGGTGTTTGCCCATTATTGTCTGGCATATTGGGGTCGACATCTTCTCGTTCCAACAGCAGCTTCACTACTGCATAATTGAAGGCCCACGAGATTGGTATTCGGCCATCATTGTCTGGTATATTTGGGTTGATATCTTTCCGTCCTAACAGTAGCTTTACTACTCCATCATGTCCCCGATGAGCAGCCCATGAGAGCGCAGTTCGGCCGCCTCTGTCTCTCATGTTAAGGTTGACATCTTCCCGTCCCAGCAGTAGCCTTACTACTTCAACATACCCCTCCTTAGCAGCCCACGAGAGTGGTGTTCGTTGGCAATTGTCGGTCATAATGGTGTTGACGCTGTCCTCCTGTTCTAACTTTAGCGACTGTACTCAAAGAACCAAATGAGGCTGAGAAGAGAAGACAAACGATTGACAAGCTTCACCCACTAACAGGAAAGGTGGGTAATCAACACAATCACAGAAATATAATCCACGTGCTGGCAGGATTAGTAACCATAGGCCCCCAAGCCAATAGGCCGCTCGAGGTTCAGGCAGAAAATGACAAAGGAAGAAAGTGAGCCAGTAATCAGTTAATGTGACTGCAGTGTTCAAGAAGGTGTCCGTTGTCACCCTGATCTTTGTTGTTAAAGCAGCACACTTAGCAGAGCAAAGAAGGGCAGGAAAGGCTACTTATATAACTTTCTAGGACAGCTGTCCTTGGCAACACTTGGCAGAATATTCACCTCTACTAACCCAAAGGGACCCTAACTAATACTAACTAAACCCGGTACGTAATTCATTGCACTGCCCAAAGATAACATAGGTCCTGTTTGGCATGGCACAAATATCGTGATATTTTGACTTTAATGGCCGTTTTTGCAATAAATCTGTTTACTCGACCTAAATGGAAATGTAAAAAGAAGAACCCTAAATCCTAACCAACAGAAAATGTATGAAATAAAAATTAAAAATTAAAATAATATTATGTAGAAAGTGAGGAGATATAGTGCAAGAATGTATAATACTCGGGTAGGGACGAAAAAATCGGAACAAGGGATCAGTAAGACTGTCGGGTGAGCGAAGTGGAGGGGGAAGAGGGGGGGAATTGGAAAAATTGGAATAGGAATTGCTACAGATATTAAACCAATTACCGGCCAGAGTGCCACTTTGTTTTCTGTAGAATACTATTATCTATAGTTTTATAATACACACTAAACAGAAGAGAGGGAGGAAGTATCTAAATGCTGTGTGATGTACGATAACCTGTTGGAATTCCGGGTAGGGAAGACGCTAGACGCAAGGTACAAGCTCTAGTGGTAAGTACCCTCTCGGATCGTTCACCGATTCTCACCACTAGTACTTCCGTATATAGGATGTACAAAAGTTTGTTATACACCCGGGTTAACGTCTAGAATACGAGCAGGTGTCCGAGAGAAGAAGCTCGCTATTCTGCTCCCCGAAATGCACTTCTTCGGAATATAAGAAGCGCAGAGGCACGCTTTGGAAAGTAGTCGGGATCTCCACGTGCCGGGAATACCCGATGGTTCTCTGCTCCTCTTAAGCTCCAATCGCATAGCTTCCATCACCACTTCCGGTAGTGCGCTGGTTAGGCTCTAGAGACTAGGAGCAGCTCCGACAAGCGCGTGTATCCCCGGTAGAATAGCTGAGCCAAGAGACCGGACAAGTCAAAGGAATATTCCCACAAAACAGGAATGAGTGAGAGCTGCAGCTGGTCATAATCATCACCACCGCCGTCGCTGTTATCATACCATGGTTATGCCCGGCGGTATAGGGAAGGGTTTGGGTCCTTAGACTTCAAATAGCGCCAAAACTCCCGGACCCTATGAAGAGGAGAACGCGGTATCATTGCGAGCTCTCTAGATATGGTGATCGAATGGGCCGTAGCGACGGCGGGGGCAATTCCGCGCGGGTATGGGCCGGGAGAATCAGGCCGAGGTCCCTGCAGTTGCATCGCTCGCGCATCCTCGGAATTGTCCGGAGCGGTCAAAGGGCGGGGCGGCGGCACTACACCGCTATCGGCTGCCACAGGGGCCGGATTGTGTTCTTTCCGCTCTAGTAGGCGCTCCATCATATCTCGGGATCCATTCTGAGAGATCCACGCGAGCGCTGTTTGGCCGTTGTTATCTGGCACGTGGGTATTGATGTCATCCCGTTCCAATAACAGCTCCACTACATTCTGCCGCCCGGCCATGACGGCCCATAGGAATGGTGTCCGGCCGCTGTGATCTGGCAAGTTAGGGTTGACGTCATGCCGCCTCAATAACAGCTCTACGATTGTCTCGCGCCCAGCGCTCACAGCCCATACAAGCGCTGTGCGACCCTTTTCGTCTGTCAAGTTAGGATCGAGATCTTCCCGCTCGAGCAACCCCTTTATCGCGCCCTCGACTCCGAAAAATGCGACAGCCCAAAAAAGCGGTACTCGGCCATCCCCATCTGGGAGGTTGGGATTGACATTTTTGTCTGCTACCAGCAGCCTTACAATGCCCTCGTTCTTGTACCCGGCCGCCCGCGAAAGTGGTGTTCGACGATCCTTGTCAAGGAAATTGGGGTCAACATTTTTACATTCCAGTAATATTTTCACCACACTCTCATTCCCATACTCGATGGCCCGAAAAAGGGGAGTTCGACGATTTTTGTCTGGGAAGTTGGGATCAACATCTTTCCGCTTTAGTAGTAATCTCAATACGCCCTCATTTCCACACTCGGCGGCTCGAAAAAGTGGTGTTCGTCCATTATTATCTGGCGAATCGGGGTTGATGTCCTTTCGTTCCAACAACAGCTTCACTGTTGCCTCCCGCGCATAATGGGCAGCCCAAGAGAGCGGCGTTCGGCCATTGTTGTCTGGTAAGTCGGGGTTGATATCCTTCCGCGCCAATAGCCGCCTTACTATGCCCTCAAACCCATATCGAGCAGCCCAAGAAAGTGGTGTTCGGCCATCGACATATGGTGAGTCGGGATTAACATCTTTCCGTTGTAATAATACCTTGGCTACCCCCTCATTCCCATACTCAGCAGCCCACAATAGTGGTGTACGGCCCGTAAAATCGGTCTTGTTGACATCCCAACTTTTCATCTTCATTAAAAAAGTTGCAATTTCGTTGGCTCCGAGAAATGCTATACAGTGCAGCCCTGTGAATCCCTCCGGGTGATCCCCTAAATCAGAGTACCACGGCAGGGCTTTCCACTCCATTAAAAGGAGCTTAGCAGATATATGGCTATCATATCTCTCAAGCAGGTCTAGCGCCAGCGATTTCACCCGCTCTGTTGTTTCTTTCCTGGCATGGACTCCCCAATAACAGGAGGCGTACTCGAGAAATGGCGCCGTTTTCGGAGCTACACAGAGAGTAGACGGAAGCTCCTTGATACATTGGAAGTTTAGAAAAGTTAAGCAAGCCTCTGCGATTGTCGAATGGGATTTCTGAAAAAGGTCGGAACGGGTGCTGAGATACTCCTGCAATGTAGAGTGTATCAAGCGCACGGTCGATGCTTCCTCATCGACGGTAACAAGCCCTAAGCAGCAGCTCAACAGTGTTTTTATAGAAGGAACATTCTGTGGGTCAAGATCCGTGGCTCCTGCTTCCACCGCCAGGGCCTGGCATATCTCATCGGTCCGTAGTGGGCGCTCGGACTGTGAAATCCACATTAGGGCCGCTATCCCAAGTCTTGGTTGGTCCCCGATTTGCTCCTTCATTCGAACAAGCGTAGCATTGTATGCATCCCCAAGGCCCAACCCAGTGCACATCTTTCTAAGCTTCTCCCTCCTCCGAGAGATAGTTGTCTCTCCCAAAATCGCGGTGATATTTAAAGAAGCAAGGAGAAATCTAAACATATTTATTAGCAAATTACCTACCGCTTGGAGATCTAGGCTCTGCTACGTACATCCCCGAAGCGGTCTTCGGTACAGTATCCATAATATCTGCCTTTAGGTCCTCATCCATTGCTCCAGAGATTGGGTCATCCTCCAGCCTCCGGCTTATAAACCTTCGGATATCCTCCTTCGCCGATTTGATGGGTATGGTTTGCACGCCTCGGGTGAAGTGTTTCTCAATCTCCCCCAGAATGTGTGGCCGCCCCGTAACGAATAGCCGGACGCCTGACGAAGCCTCGGCAATTGATCTTAACGAGCGAAGAAGTTCTGGAAGGCGGCCTGTCAAACATTCGTCCAACGCATCGACACATATAAAGACCCGGCGAAGAGATGCGAGAGCCATCTCTAGTAGTTTGAGAATGTCGGGAAGCAGTAAACCTCTTCCCCCAAGGTTACCTTTCTCTTCCAAAAAAGCATCACTTATTTCTGCAGGCACCGATTCTAGCCTTGCCACCACCTGTTTGAGAAGTGCGCCGACGAGACTTGTTGTCGATTGTTCTTTCTGGGTAAGAAAGTCGCAGTACAGGCAAGTAACCACGACGTCTTCCTGTCCGCGAAACTTATTACACAGATCGTCGATCGCTAGAGAGCTAAATTTCCGGCATAGCTGGTATTTAGCCTTAAAAGAATATTTTCCAAGGGGGGGGAATTATTCAGCGAATCGTGCTCCCCACCTAAGGTAAGTCTTTCCAACACCAGGATCACCAGAGCAATAAAAAGTAGCCTTCTCGGACCCGTGCTCACCATCTCTCCAATTAGTATACTCATTCATTTGTAGAAGCCAATCCCCTACACCGTCCAGCCGACGAATGCGCACATCTTGGTGACGTTCTCGTGGTTCTAACGGTGATAGCCACCTCAAAATTCGCGGCCTTTGATCCAATGGTGTTGTGTTGTAAATATTTGATACGTTAAAACAGTTGCTATTGCCACTGAACTGCGTGCGCTGATCCGTCCCGGGATCCATGCTCCCGGAATATCGCTGGCGTTGTGCTGGTAGATTGATAAGTGGAGAGTACGAGTATCATACAGTTTTGGACTGCCGTGGGGTTGATGGGATTGCGCAGGTTATTATGTAAATTGTTACTAATGCTACGTGTGACACCAGAAGGGATACTTATCGCGCTTGAGTTTAATCGATTAGTGATATAAATACTCGTAGGTGTAGCGCAAAATAACAGCATCGCCTATCTTCCAACAGAATCCTATAAGGCACAGTAGGGAGTGTGCGAGGGTGGGATAGTTACCAATCTTACCGGTATTTCAAGGAATAACGCTTTAAGTCCCGAGGGTTGATTTTCATAGGATAAAAGGGAGTGGAATAATTACCCAGCTCTCACTCAGAGCGGCGGAAAGTATCGAGTGATTTTTTGTGTCGGCTAAGCGGTGTATTGACCGTTAACTTTTCTGCACGATGCTGGGTTAATACGGCAAAAACCGACAGCACAGAAATTACAGACATCCTGCAGTATGGGAAGATTAGTGAAATACCTACTGAAGATCTCCAGAAATTCATCGAGCACGGCCCGTTGGCTCAATATTCTGTATTCTCCCGAATATGCAAGACGATTGAGCAATGGGTTAATTAGGTTTGGTGGCGCATGTCCTACGAATGGAGTTTTCCCCATGGGTGATAAACCGCGATTGTGTTAAAATAAACCACTAGCTATACTCAAGTAACAGCCACAATATACATCTTAAACCGAGTCCCTAGCCCCAACGCCAACAAGTCCCTCAAACAGGCTCGCAATTTCTAAAACCCGTGCATCGGAGCCACCCCTCCCCAAGAAAGTAATTGAAAACGGCATCTTTTTTTCTTCATCCATGTAGTGTCCTGCCGGTACCGCGATGGCACACAAATCTAAGACATTGCCAAAGTGGGTGAATGTTCCCATATGAGAGTTTATTGCGATGGGATCTTTCGAAACCGCAGAGATCCGAGGGTGGAATGGGGCAGTTGGAACTATCAGGACGTCGATGTATGATGGGTGGGAGGGGTTGAAAAGTGTGGTGTTGACCTTTCTTGTGAGCCTAGGATTTGTTAGACTGCCCCGGACATAATCGAGAGGGGGGATAATAAATACGTGGTCATCTTTCTCAGATCTTTGTATGCTTCTGCGGCACTCACGCCCTTTTCTAATGCATTCTGGAAGATCTCCCGGATTACGGGGTGTAGCTCATCCTTCTCCTTTTCTAGCCACCTGCCGTCTGGTAAAGCCGCAAGCCGCTCATTCACTAAGGCACCGTCGTATAAGAGCTTTCCAGCCTCTTCAAAAAGCCCCCAATCACCCTCCTTGACCTCCCCCCCAATCTCGTAGAGACTCCCGATAACTTGATAAAATAGTTTCCGGTATTCCGGAGAACACTCTGCCACAGCCTTTCTATCCGGGAGGGCAAACTTCCACTTCTTCTCGCCCAACGCATTTACTATCGGCAACGGTAGTGAACCAGGTGTCTTTGAGTATGGATCATCTGGATCATATCCTCTAACAAGATTCCAGAGTTTTCGGACATCCTTTACACCCCCCTCCGGCGTGACCATAAATGATAGGCAGTCCAGCGATTCACAGGCATTCATAACTCCGCTGAAGGAAACAGTGCCTTTTGTAGGTTTCCATCCAACCACACCGTTAAAGCCTGCTGGAACGCGCCCAGACCCGGCAGTGTCAGTGGCTATAGCAAAAGATGCCAATTCCGCCCCTACTGAAACCGCGGCTCCAGATGAGGACCCGCCGGAGACATAGTCCGGGTTGTAAACGGAAGCGGGGGTACCATACGGGGAACGGCAACCGGTTAGGCCTGTCGCGAACTGGTCCAAGTTGGTTTTACCGATGTAGATTGCACCCAAGGATATTAATCGTGAATATATCTTTGAGGAGCGCGATGGGATATGGATGAGCGGAGGGCACGCTAGGGTTGTAGGAATCCCAGCAACATTTATGGAGTCTTTCAAAGTGAAAGGCACACCGTATAGGGGTGGGAGATTGGTGAGATCTGAGAAGAGTTTTTGTAGCGATTTGGCGTAGGATACAGAGGTTGATTGGTCAACAAGGCGTATAAAAGTTGACTTTGTTTGACTGTATTCCTCAATTCTGGTGTAGAGACTGGTAATAACTGTCACGGGGGATAGTCCAGATCTGTAGGATTTCCGGAGAGCAGCTAGAGTTAGGCGCCCATCCCACACTGGCGGTGTTGATGGAGGGCTTTCGAAATCCAGATCTGGAGCGGGAACACTCGGGGAGGGGAGTGCTGGGGCTAATTCTTTTAAGAGGGTTGGAAGAGTAGAGACAAAGCCGAAGAGTCCCTGCGACCAATGTATCATGTCCAAAGATGGAGCTCTGAAGCTATTATTATATCCGGCGGCGCATTCCTCAATTATGCCTATTTCTTGTGAGTTCTCGAGTCCCAATTTTTCACAACTGGTCTCTGGTGACTTACAGCACTCAAACCCGCGATCGTTGGCTTCCCGCACCGTGGTTGTCACGCAGCACTCGGTTGTGACACCCCCGACAATCTTACTTCCGTTAATATTATGATCATGACGACAAGTTGTAGAAATACGTACCAAATGTGTGATTCCCCATCCGACCAACTCCTCCAATAAGTTCGTATTCCAAAATGCTCCTTTTCCGGGTTTATCCACAACTATCTCCCCCCGCTTCGGTCGGCACTCATCCACAATATCGTGCCCATACTCCCCCCTTATCAGTAATCGGCCCAATTTCCCAGGGTCCCCTATAACCTTTGAGTGATTGCTTCCAGGTGCTGACGCCTGGCGGTTCAGCTTTGATGATGGGCAGTCGGAAAGGTCTGGGAGGTGTCCTTCGCGGGTATGGAATATAGGAAGGTCCAATTCACGAAATGCTTGAAGAATTCGAACACAATTAGGAACTGCCGCCGTTACCTCTGTGAGATTTGTCCCAGACTGTATGTCGCCAAACCCCGACGGGAGGATAAAGTCACGTTGAAGGTCTATTAAGAGAAGAGCAGTTGATGAGAGTGGGAAGGTGAATGGGTAGGGCTTTGCTTCAATTGTGATATTTCTCGGGAGAGCCTCCATCACTTTATTTGGCCTGAAGGCCTGCCGATGGGGTTTGGAATGTGGGGACCCAATTTTGAATTATCTTTGATGGCGATTCACCCGATGTTAGGCTCCTGGAGAAAAAGCGGCTTGTTTTCCTCCACTGCGTAGAAAAAGTGGTCGCCAATTATATAGAAAATAAGGGGTACATAGCAGCGGGGTAAACCGGCGCAAACAGGCACCCGGTGGTAGGCTAGGGTCCACAAATACAGAATCATCATGCAGAGTATCTGCCATGCGGAGTTGTTATGATATTCTTTCCTGGAGCTCCTGTATCTCTGCTTATCGTCGTAAAAGGTGACTTTTTTACGTTTGGAAACCACGGGCTCAAACTGATTGGGCGGATTTAAACCTCACACTTTGCTCTCCCAAGAATTGAACGGTAATAACAAGCTGTTTGAGCGTCGCGTGATGTGTGGGCCTGGGTAGTTGATGGGGGTATTCATAGGAGGGGTTGTCTCGGAGTAAAAGAGGGAAAAAAGGCCGCCGAGAGCAGGACCTGAATGACAACCAATGCATGTGTGATACCTGTGAGGCCCCCCGTCGGGCCGAAGGCTTGATTGGTGGTGCGGGGGGATGCTATCGATAGCTACTCGAGTACCTCGATTTAAGCGAGGCTAACCCAAGATTGGCGAATTGGGCGGGTTTTTCTCTCATCACATGAGACGCCCAATGAATAAAACCCCACGATTCTGAAAAAGTCGACTAGATCAACCCTCACGAACCGGGCCGCCGGGTCTGGGAGCTTTGCCTGCCGCAGGGCTGCCGGTGGGCACTTGGGTAAGAACCCCCTCGATCAGGTCTGATCCCAGCACTTCCCGCCGCGAATAACAAGCTGTGAAGCTTAGATTGGCGTTTTCTTGCGCCTAGATACAGCAGGGATTGCTTTTTGAAGTTCTTTACCAAGGGCATTTCAGTGAATATGTGTGAGTGGCGTTGCTGGGGTGGGGTCGAGAACGGTCGCGACGAAGACCGATAGAGCGAGAAAAGAAATAAGACATCTGTAAAGGACTTGTATTTAAGTTGCATGCGTTCTTCCGAACTCCTCTGAACTTCGGATCGTTCAAGAGAAATTGCGGACACGGTATCCGAAGAATTAAACCTTAGCAATGTCTTTATACGCATCAGTGAAGCGCCGCATTCGTGTCCCATACGAAGCTGGGGCATATGGAACCCCCAGATGGAGCAACAAAGGTCAGAGTCTTTGCTCCCCCGCCAAGTCCAATTGATTGATGGAAGAAACTCGAAATAGATCTCGACCCAGTCCCGGTGGAATCGAGGACATGGGGAGGTCTCGATTACTGGGCCTACTGGTGCTCTGACATGCTTGCACCACCGCTTGCGGCAACAGTTAGCACGTGAGTTATCTCCCCTAAAACAATTCTTGAGAGATATTAAGCAATAAATTCACAGTGTAATGTCACTCGGATTCACTGCGAGAGAAACCATTCCTATCGTGTTCTTCGGCTTCATGATCTGCAGTGTTGTGGTCACTCTGACGGGCAAGGTCTGGTTCCCTCGTCACAAGTTTTAATTTTTGCGCGAGTACTGGCTAAGGGAATGGGGATGAAGATGGGTGCGACATATCACGTAGCGTATCCAGTAATTGTGAGGTCTACCTTCGGGATGATTGGAAGTTATCCTGCTATTGTGATTAGAGGTGCGCACTTCTTGAAAGCTTTGGGGACGATGTAGCTGACGTTCTGGATAGCTTTTGTGGCTATGATGTGGACTGCCATTCTCTGTGTACAAGCCGGCGCCTTCCTACAGAACTGCATAGAAGCCATTTGGCCCTCCTTCAAGACATTTCCCAATCACCTCCCCGAAAATGCCGGAATTGATTGTAAGTCATTTTGTCCAGTACGAACCGTTGAAACAGGGATGGTTCTGATTGCACTTTTATATAGCTGCTGGGTTGCTTTGCTTCTTTCTATATTGGATGATCCAGACTGTTCTCTCCTTGATGCCTATCCAGAGGCTCCGGCTCCTGTTCCTAGCAAAAGCCATCATCGTTCCACCAACCTTCGTCGCTCTCTTTCTATGGGCCGTAATGTTCGTCCCTCGCATTAGGTGCTTTCCTACTTGCAATATCTAACGAAATTTATAGAAAAACACATGGCGGCGGCCCCCTTGTAACGGGTAAATACGTCCTTACAACACCAATGAATACGGCCTATTCCGCCCTGACCGGACTCAACGTGATGATTGGCCTTTTTTCTTCTATGGCAGTAAACATGCCTGATTTTGGCAGATTTTCCAAGAACGGTCTTGCCGGAGGTCACCAATATTTTGCATTGCCGATCATTGGAACTTTAGGCGCACTAACGCCTATTTTTGTTACCTCCGCACACTCCGAGATCTGGGGTACATTCGAATGGTACATGCCTGCAGTCATTGCGAAATTTGATAGTCGAGCAGCGAAGTTTTTCACAGGGGCCAGTTTTATATTGGCTACAATCGGGAATCAGATAGCTGCTGGGTAGGTCTTCCCTTTTGATATGCCGAGAGTTGTGCGGGGGGCATGTAGCGAATGTGTAAAAAAAATAGTTTGTAATCGAGAGAATACTGACAGCTCACTTGTTTTATAGTTCTTTCCCTTTCTCGAATGGTAAGTTTCCTGAGCTATATCTATAAAGACAAAGCATCACTCGCCACTCAGAAGGAATGGATACTGATTTAGAAGCAAGACGTCAGTGGAATGGCACCGCAATACATCAACATCTTCCGTGGAACAGTATTCATGTCGATTTTTTGCGTCATCTCTGTGAGTAACCCTACATTACCTCTCCTCACTACAGTTATACTCACACAAATAGACACCCTGGAACATCATCAAGAATGCCACAGGCCTGCTGTCCTTTCTCTCGGGGTATAGTTGTATGATGGGGCCGCTGGCTGGGACTATAGTGTGTGACTTTTATCTAATCCGCAAGCGCAAATTGGATGTTCGTGAACTCTACAAAGATCATGGAATCTACTGGTACACTTGCGGTGTCAACTGGAGAGCCTTCACATCATTTCTCCTCGGATTTCTGCCAACACTCCCTGGTTTCGCACACAGCATCGAGAAGACACTCGATGTTGGTGATGCTTGGAAGGTTTGAATACCTGTCTTCTCTTTGTTCTACAGTCATACTAATGAGGAACGGACGGATGCCTAGCTTTATACATTCGCATGGCTTTTCGGATTTTCTGTTGCAGTCACGTCGTATTATATTATCTGCACTTATATCTCGCCGCCAACGGAGAGCTTGGTGGAGTTTGCGGTGTTACCGCCCGGTAAGGTGGATGCGTCTCTAGGCACTACGCTCGAGGCAGAAGTGGCTAGCGATCATAAGACTGAGGATATCGCAATTGGAGAGAAGGAAATTGAACGGGAGAGCAGGGACTCGCCTGTTTAGTCCTTTGATAGTATCCTCCACATGGGATCCCATAATTGTTTATCTGACGAGATTTAATATTATTTTTGTTACATGTATTTCCACCCTTCCACTACACAATAACTTTGTAGCTGGGACATAGCAAGGTCGATCTTGCAGTCTCACTGTCATATAATATTATGCATTCATGGTTACGGGAATGTGAATTTGATAAGCCTTACAAAGCACAAAGATTCGCAAACTGTCCCGTTCGTCAAATCCACCTGGCTATCCTATGTGCGATTTCACCAATCGAGTGAGAGAGTATGAACGAATATCAATGACCGAGTTATGGGAAAGGTAGACTTGAGGGAAAAAAGATACTATTACTGCGTGCATCTCGTACTAGTGGACAAGGTAGCAACACTAAAACACGTATCCAGATACCGGTAACATGAAATTCACCCATTAGACAAGGAAGCCCCTCAAGTAGAATAGTAATCCCCTGAGCTTGGGCTCCTAACCCACCCCTTAGTATCGCTCCTACCCACCGCCACCACCGCCACCGAGCACGAATCTCACCCTTTATCAATGCTCATTGATCCCTAAAGTAGAAACCCAAATAGCATACAAATACAAAGCCCAAGAGTCCTAGAATGAGGGGTAGGGGTAGTATTAGCTAGATTCAGCTATCTACCCGCCCCCTACATACCTTGCCTGACTCCTATGGGGAGGCATCTCACCGAGAAGTTTCAATGTACGAGGATGAGCTATTTGGCTGACTTTCGGGGTAGAGTGGAGGATACTCATGTCTCCTTTTCGAGTTACGGAGGCGGGTCAAGAGTTGATAGAGGTTTTTGTGAAAAGTCTAACACAGCCCTCTCACTCTCGCTATCCTATGGGTAACCGTGAGTTCTGGGCCCGGGCCCGGATGGGCCGGCTAACTTGTGTGGCTTTTTTTACTTCTTTCCTTGGTCATCTGCCGTTCCCATGAGTAATTCTTCCGATAGTGAATTTCCCGCCTACCCAGCGATATCCTTCGCACTTTCGAAGTTGTCGGGCGAGGCTGCGATACACCTTGAGGCGGGATGCTAGGTTAAGTACAGTGCTTGCTCAGCTGTGCGGCACTGTTGCACAATTTCGCATATCACAAAGGGGCTGTGGCTTTGACGGGTAAGCCATGCATTTCTGCTCGCCCAGCCACTCGTGTGATGCCCCGTATATGACCGGGCAGTTTCTTGTGCTGTTGGGAACCCGCATCTCGCAATTCTGTTGACCGTGAGGATTAAGAATAAAGGTGTGAGACTATTCTGATCCCTTGAGCTTTGGCATGGGCTAGGCTAGAATGGCAGCATAAGAGTGGGCTGGATCCCGACCGGGGACCGAAGTCGACACCGGGACAACCCCGCTGTGGGGTAACTTGACGATAGGGCTACAGGTTTGGAGTAGCGAACTATTGATGATGGCCCTATTGTATCACTCCACAGGCACGCAAGTCGAACGGGGCTATCTCAGACGACCTATCCATGCGCACACGGCACCCCTCGAGCCGATGAGATTAAGCACTTAGGGCTATGCTCACGGAAAAACTCCATGTATCATAGCGTTGTCCTTAGCCTCGTTTTTGCTTGACCTCCTCCACTACCGCTGCCTCCGTCGTCGTTATCACAGAACCCGTATAATATCGGCAGTGACGCGTCTTTAGTTTCCCAAATCCAGAAACGCAAAGAGAGTCTCCGGGACCGGTACCATATATCCGCTTGCCTTGAAGATCTAGGGGTTGAAGGCTACGAATCTCTGATGGGTGTCACAGGTATCGGTGGCCGGCCACTGAGGGGCGCCGAGGAGGAGAAGGCAGTGCCATGCAAAACGGTCCCAAGGTCGGAGTCTTGGGGCCGGAATTACTCAACCATCCTGAACCACAACAGAGCAAGGGTGAAGTGGCTTACATGTGATTTTTTGCTTCGATTCGTACAGTGCAGGAAAGCGTTAGAGGTTGCAATTTTCGAGACACCCATCAAGAGAGCCGCTCCAGGAGGAAAATATACTCGGACACCCCAACGAACCCGACCCACTTGCTGCATAGCCATTCTCGAAGTATAGTTCTAAAGCGATGGGAAGATCATTTGCTGCACCTGGGATATGAATAAATTGTATGGTTATTCTTCGGATCTAATTCCAAGGCAAGCTCCGGCACTACGACCCACGAGAAGATATCGGTTTCCGTGCGTCTTTGCCTTTTGTCCCCTCTTCCATACTCCCCCAATTGGGAGGGAGTGCGAACCTCGCGGATAAATACCGCAAAAACTAGAATAATTGAGAACGAAGCTACTGTAGGACATACAGAATTTCCGCTTTGGATCAAGGGGAGAAAGCACACCGAGAGTAAGTTACCGGTATTCTCCTTCAGTCTTCAGCTGAGACAGGTAGAGAGGAATATACAACAGACCTCACTGGGAGAGGCAACTCCAGTTCCCTATGGTACGAGATGAGATAGGGGGCAAGTGTATAACCCCCATAGCCGATGCAGCTTGCGTGCAAATATTCAGTCAATCGCTTGTGAATTTTAGAATACCGGTAGCCTGGTTAGTGCCTTCTACCAATTAAAAAAATCAAGGTGAGGGGTTGGACACGTCCCCTGTACGGCTCCTGGCACTATAGCGATATTCCCAACCATCACAGCTCCTACCGTAACAGGAGTGCAGCCGCAGCGGGAGTGTATTCTTCCGCTTGCTGCTGCACACTAGTCACTGACGTAGGCGAGCATATGGTAGTGTTCATTACCGGTATTTCTCTCTATTTCCCACGAGGTTTCGTAAACAGCACAGCCTCCGCCACGGGGGGGAACCCCTCTGTGCTCACACACGAGTTCCATAAGATTCCCACCCGAGGTGCAGTAGATCCTGTGGTGATATGATACGATTTGCAAAACCGCTGACACACTCTTATTAGCAAACACGGAAGCTTCCAGAATGACTAGTAGATCAAGGGAGGGATAGAGATTCGTCGACGGGAAACCCTCACCTCTGTGCTCCTCTATGTGACCTCGCTCTCATAACAGCGACTCTGGTGGGTCACTAGTCTTTGCTGACCCTATGGTCTTTGCTCGGTTGAATCCATGAGGAATATGTCCATTGACCTCATAGACGAAAGTAATGATACGTTTCGGTGAAGGCATGCTGTAACCTGAAGAACTCGCTTAAAGCTTTCCCAGGTTCTGCTTCTATGCCCATCCCTTCGTGTTCTCTCTGACCTTCGGTCAGAGTCTTGGAGCTTCGCCTCCTACACTGATAATAAGACTGTTTTCTATAGCTAGGGTGACCCCAAGAAGCTCTGGGTGGAGCTCTCTACCTGTATATCCCATGATAACTGTGATTCCTTTTCATCAGGCTGAACATGTGTGCAAGGCAAGGCTCCTAGTCCCCCCCCGTATTCATATTCGGTTCTCCCTCTTATTCTTTACGCTTCAATTCTAGAGACCAACCCCTAATAACGAGATGATCTCAAGGAAGGGATCTCTTCATATTACTATACTCGTAGGGTATCTTGAGATGTGAATATTGTCTCTAGGTTCGGATGCATAGGGGAGAACAGACGAAGAAAACGTAGCGCGGAGGTGCTTTTAAACACGAGAGGGGGATTGATAATAACCTCTATATCTACTCTTCTAATTTGTAATACGAGTGGATTCATACTAGCCCCGGCCATTAAGCGCACTATACTCACGTTATAAATTTCTTTCTATAGGCTATGCCCAGGGGCAATATGATCTTGGGGGGGGGGGGGGGGGGGGGGGGGGGGGGGGGGGGGGGGGGGGGGGGGGGGGGGGGGGGGGGGGGGGGGGGAGGGAGGCCGGGCCGAACGACG